>ERZ1034842.42-NODE-42-length-79922-cov-714.234189_pt1 | contig 79922 bp, 92 predicted proteins | sample MGYA00520634_ERZ1034842 | MGnify/ENA primary metagenome ERZ1034842 (study PRJEB33766, sample SAMN09781734) | gut metagenome | biome: gut microbiome | host: Homo sapiens | place: Madagascar | study: EMG produced TPA metagenomics assembly of the PRJNA485056 data set... | reverse complement strand
GGAGTATTGCCGCCGCTCCACCTTTGCGCCGCCCTGGTGCCTCGATGCTGCCAGATGTGGAGTATTGCCGCCGCTCCACCTTTGCGCCCTCCCTGGCGCCTCGATGCTGCCAGATGTGGAGTATTGCCGCCGCGTCACCTTTGCGCCCTCCCTGGTGCCTACTCTATTACATTTACACGTTATACTATATTACTAATATTAGGGATTTTGCAGCCGTGCCCACTCCTGACGGTTCGTTATAGATCTTATAGAGTATCACAGATATTAGGAATTTCATATTGTTTAAAATAAATATTTGTATGAAAATATATTGATTTTTGTTTGGAGGTATCAGATTATTTTCGTACCTTTGCAACAGTTAAAGAAATAAACCAAAATAGTAACGAATAAAATACTTTATGATTATGAGAAAAATGTATCTAATTGAACATTATGCCATCAATCGAAAAAACGGTGTTTGGTCGCTTGTAGGTTATTCGCGCGTTGACTATCGCGAGAAAAACCTTGTTATGAAGTCTGTGAAAAATCAGGGCTATCAGTATGATAGAAGTGAGAAGGCTTATATCCTGAAAACGGATCCCGTTGAGTTCTGCGCCGACAAGGCCATCACCGTGAAGTCTTATGCAATATAATTATAACAACTTTAATACTTTACAGATTATGGCAAAAATCACTAAAAAACAGGAGTTTGACGAGCTTTCAAAGTTCGGCTGCGCTTTCCTTCAGACCAACAATTATGGCGGTTATTGCATCGTTATAGATGATGGCGGCGAGTTCGTATTGTGGCGCGACTGCACCAGTAGAAATGAGCATACGGCGCGACGTTGGCAGCGTGTTAAATATACCTGTCCGCGTGATCCTGAAACCGAATCGCGTCCGTACCTTACTATATACGGCATCCGCTATTATCTGGACGACTTCATGCGCTGCGCCTAACCATACCAGGGAGGCTCCGGCCTCCCTTATTATAGACAACATATAACATCACCAACTTTATAAATACTTTACAGATTATGAGTACACCGAATTTTTCATTAACGAATGCTTCACGTTATTTCGTGTTAGGAATGCCTGTATATTACACACAGGAAGAAATCGACGAGCGAGAACTCGACCAGGACCTTTTAGGCGAGTTTGACGAGATAGGCACAGAATTAAATTATGATGCCGTTAGAGGTAATGTAGCCTACGAACTGAAGGCGAAGGGATGGCACGATATAGAGGACTGTGACGGCGATCGCAATTATCCAACGTCTCTATTTTCAGAGAAAACGGTATCTATTAAGTGCGGCGACAATTCGATCGACATCACCATTCAAGCCGGCTGCACGTCTGGTTATTACCAGGCAGCCAATTTTGATTGGTTTGTAAATATCAAGACCTACAGAAAGGCAGATTATTATTACGAGACGTGTGATTATGATTACAACGACCTGACAGCCGACGACGTGATCCGCGATGATTGGTACGATAACAAGGGCATGAGCAAGATTCACGCTGCGCACATCATTCGTAAAATCGAGTCTATTATAGACGACTTGAAAAATGAGGCTGAGCTTGCCTTCTCAAAGTATTGTGATGAAGAACTATTTTGCGCCTGGCAGGCCTTTAACGGTGAAGCCGGCTATAGCACAGCGGGCAAGCGCCTCTGGCAAGAAGTAGAAGAGCTGAATAAGAAAACCGCTTAAACAACATATCATCATGGCACAGAATATCACAATATCACGCACAACGGGCACACGTGCCCTTCTAACGGCTTTATTCGCCGTTATCGTGCTGTTCGTCACTCGCACGGCTAAAAACGCCCTGGCAGCCCTTAAAACGGCTCGCCAGTGGCTCCAGGCACAGCACAGCTTTTATGGCGACGATGGCGATCCTATCCGCTGCACCGGCTGGCAGTTCGTCGGTTACAACATCATTGCAGCAGTAGTGGCAATATTGCTCTGCATCGAGTATTAAATAAACGCCTTATTATAGGCAAGTAAAAACATCACCAACTTTTAAAATTTACAGATTATGGCACAGATAGCATTATTCAACGTAACTAATGATACACAGTATTTGCCGCAGCGTCGCGACATGTTCAACGAGGCACGATGGAAGGAGGCAAAGCGCCTTATGGCTCAGGCCTTGAAACTGACAAGCAAGGAGGCGAGCCGCTATACTTCGCGCTTCCTTCAGGACAGAATGGTCGGTGCGGACTTTCCGGCACCAGCCGGAGGCTATCACAACGGCATCACGTGTATTGCCAACGGAGGCGAGCACAGCCAGCAGCGGGGCGAGTTCACAGTGTACGATATTATAGGCAGCTCGTATATTTACGAGGCTCCGACAGGCGATTTGTGTATTGCCAATATTCCTGAGAATGGCCAAACGGAATACTACCGTATAGCCGTATTGTCTTACTAATCATCATTCACGGGCTGCGCCTGGCAGCAGGGCAGCCCTATTATAGAACATCTAAAAAATTGAGAAATTATGAACCAGATATTTGTTGAAGCAAAAAATCTTATTTGCAAAGATGGCTCGGTGTTTTTGTGGGAGTCTGAAAGCATGGAGACGGTGCGCTGCCTCGCATCCAAAGAGGATGCACAGAAGTATATAGATCTGCATCATCAGTTTTGCCGTGAACGCGGCATGAAGGAAAAATCCTACAGCATCGGCACGCAGGCGGACTTTAGGGCGGCTGTAAAGAAGTATGAAGCCGACAAGAAGGCCAACGAGGTGAAGGAGTACGGTAAACACGTTGACGCATTGATAGAGCGCCGACAGCTCGAAATTAAGGCCCTGGACGGACTGGCTCAGGTATGCAGACAGTTTGATGGCAAGGTGCTGAATAAACGCTTCCATGATGCCATACATGAAGCTACGGGGTTTTATAGCTCGTTTGGTGAATACCGCTTCGAGCTGAAATGCTACGACTATTACGACTATATGGAGTATTGCCCTAACGTCTCATTGTCCGCCGACTGGAGCCACGGAATTAACCGCTACACCGGCAAGAAAAAGGAGATGAATCCGAACGACTGGCAGTGGAACACGGGCGACCGACTGGAGGCTGAAAAAGCTATTGCCGTTATAGAACACTATAAAAACGACCGTCTGGCGACGATTGAGAACCTCAAGGCATCAAAAAAGAAGTATGCAGCCTATCTACGCCTGGCACGAAAAGCAGAGGCTATTATGAAAGAGATGGAAGGTTACGACTACGAGATCCGCGAGTATGCCAAAGAGAAAGCATTAAGCCAGTATAGCCACCACTCCTACTTCTGGAAGGGCTATTAATCATCAATCACGGGCTGCACCTGGCAGCAGGGCAGCCCCTATTATAGAACACATAAAATTTTGAGCATTTATGACAATAGACAATTTAACCGTTTCACAGCGCGAACAACTGAAAATAGCAGTACTTGAGGACGTGATAGGACATGAGCCAAGCTGGGGTGAAATAGCCGAGGCAGACGAACTTGTAAGTGACGAATATTTAGAGGAGTTTGCCGGAGTGAACTTTGTAGAGGAGGACTTCTGCTAAACCTCCATATTATAGAACACATGAAATTTTGAGAAAATCATGGATAGAAAGAAATATATTGATGTGTTGACCGAACAGGCCAACAAGCATCACAGACCGCAGGAAATGGCTTTGAGCGACTTCTGCGACTACCTTATAGAGTTCTTCAGTATTGACGCTTTTAAGGCTGGCACCGCTGAATATAGCCAGCATGTCTTGAGCTGCACAAAGAAGAATCCAGCTTTTGCCGGACTCTCCTTTCAATGGCTCGACGACGTAGCAACAGCGATGGAGCGTGGCGAATGGCTTGACGTGTTCGGCATACTGTACGAAGAAATGTATCTAAGCCGTGGCAAGGCATCGAAGACAGGGCAATTCTTCACGCCTCAGAGCGTGTCGGACCTTATGGCACAGATTAGTGGACTGGGAGCCGGCGACCACGGCAAGGTGAACGACTGCGCAGCAGGTAGCGGACGGTTGCTCCTGGCTCATTATATGGAGAAAAGAAAACTGGACCATTCAGCTGGCAGACGTTTTGAGTATGTTGCACAAGACAGCGATCCTATTGCTTGCAAGATGTGCGCTTTAAACCTCATGGTGCATGGTATGAATGGCCGTGTGGAGTGTCGCGACACATTGCGTATGAGCGAGCCGATGGTAGTGTATTATATCAACGAGGTGAAATATCCTTTTAATACTCCTTATTATAGCGTGAGAATGGTATTATCGGAAAATCAGAAATAAGGTATCACGGGGGTGGAATACCCCCTTATTATAGAACATTAAAAATACTAAGGATTATGGCAAAGATATTTGTTAATGAGACTGTAGGTAAATTGCAAAGTTTTGTTGGATTCTACGATTCAATCTGGAGTCCAGATGATGATATATATTATGAGTGTGTAGAAGAAGATCTGGAGGAGGATGTCGATTTTACCTTCGACTATAAGCAGTACCAAAACGACATCTGCAAAGCATATACGGAGGTTTGGGAATTGTGGATGCAGAAGTTTATCAGCGACGATATAGAACTGGAGTTCGTAGAGGTTCACAGTCCTCGATATTATAATTACGAAAATGATTCTTGTCGCGTGAAAATTCGCCTGACACAGGCTGCGGAGGATGCTATTATAGCCAAGATAGGAAAACACCGCGATCAGCTGGCTAAGTGGATAAAGGAAAACCACACAAGCTATGATGGCTTCTTTTCTAATCTATCCAACGACATCGACCAGTGGCCCAGTCGTTTGTTCGATAGCGACGAAACTTTTCAGCCTGCCTATCTCTTCTGTATGCTCTATTATATTGTCAAGGCAGAATATTTGGCGACAGGCGAGACAGAAAGCTTGGAATACGAGGCTTGCGGTCGCATACGTACAGATATTAGTGTAACATCATATATGAAGGACATAGAAAAAGTTGCTTAATTATATGAGAACATCTAAAACAATTCATTCTTTTCTGCTTAGTGAGCAGAAAGGACACACACTCCTCACGGCTCAGGAATATCCCTGGAGCGTGTTGCAGGTGATACCTACCACTTCGGCAGACTTCGACCGCACAGTGGCAGTTCTGGAGCAGCGAGGTTTTGTAGCCCATCACGACATCGACCGCACATTTTGCATCATCCATTTGACAAGCGGCGACCACGACGGACAACACCCTGAACGGTATATCACCATCACTCAGAACAACTACATGCAGTTCATCGAGGCATTGAAGGACACGATGACGCAGGCAGCAGTGTGGTACGAGTGTAATGTTATACAACGTTTGAAAACTTACTAAATCACGGCTTACTGGACACCGTCCGCCGTCTGATCGGTTCTCGTCCGCTGTCCGGTCGGATTCCGTCCGCCGTCCGTTCGGTTTTCGTTCGCAGAACATCATCGTGTATTTAAGAACTATATTATAGACCATTTGAAATATTAGAAAATTATGGCAAGAGTAATTATATTGAGCACCTGCGACGAATGGAAGTCTTATGCTTCCTTTCAGTTGTATGGCACATGGGCGACTACAAAAGCCAGTTGCCAACGACTATACAAGACTATTATAGAAGGTATAAGAAGTGGCTTATTCGCGTATGAGGATGAAAGCATGTCGCGCGAGGAACAGATCTTGACGTTCAGGGAGGACGAAAAGAGAGAATGTACAACAACCTTCTTGCGTGATCTTCAGGACAAACTTATCTACGGACATCTTGAATTGTCCGAGCTTAGATAAATTAACCTCTACCCTACCCGCGCCTGGCATGGACTCTGCGGCGGTTCGACTCCGCCGGCGGGAACGTTAGGTATTTATTAATTTTTAATTAGTAATTATTAATTGGCATAATCATAATCAATAAAGTATTTTGTTTCCTGCTGCCGCGGTTCGTGAGGATAGCAGCAGCCACAACGTCCACCATGCAGGCATGGCGTCAGGTTCGAGCTCCTGGATGGGCGACTGATAATAATAATAAAATACGCATTAATATATAATTTATGCGTCATTAATTTGGTAGTCATAAATATTATTGCTACCTTTGCAACAGATAAAGAAACAAGCATTATTTATTAATCGGCTGCACCAGATAGCCTAATAAAGTCTCAAGGGTATGAGCATACGATATGACTATTACATTCAATGAGTTTAAGAACAATGTGAAGGCGAACGCTACTGTATTCCTCGGATCTTTTCGTTGGGATGAAGTAGACAAAACTCACGGTCGCGAGGTGTCGGTTGTACGTTTCGGTTACAAGGAGAAATACAACTGCTGGGACGCTTCTTCTTTCTTCTCTCTCCCGCTTGCTGACAACTACAAGATGGACGTTTACACCGACTATAATGTAGGCGGCTGGGGTACTCATTACGTTAATGAGGAGTCGGCTGTAGACTTCAATTCTAACAGATTCTATATTATTGCTCCTACCTTTGCTAAGGATGTGGAGAAGGCTTACAAGCATAAGAACGACGCGAAGCATTGCAGCATCAATGCTCAGGTGTTGGCGAGCGTGTCGGAGGCTTGTGCCACATGGCTGCGCCGTTCTGACTATCTGAAGGGCAAGAATGAGGTGGAGCTGCTTGAAGGTATGCTTACTCTTGAAGCTTGTGAGGATGATGATCAGAAGCGCGACAAAGCTGTACGCCGCACACTCGGTTTTGCTGAGAAGGCGTTTGCCAAGTTTCTGAGCAACGAGGGTCTTGCCAACGGCGATGAATATTTGGCACGCTTGGAGCAGGAGGCTAAGGCGAAGGCAGCGGCAGAGCGAGCCGAGAAAGCAGCCGAGAAAAAGCGTGTACGTGATATGGAGTATGTGGATAGTCATATCTTCTATGAGAATGGCGAACCAGTCGTTTATGGTGCCGGAACTTTCATTGAGCGTCATATCAACACAGGCACACACGTCATGTATCGCACTTGTTCGGTAGGTAATGAAAATTCGCTCACTTGCGAAGAAGAGAACGATTACAACGGATATAGTCGCCGCTGCCAGTTCACGATGATCAAGCGCGGTTTTCACCTGACTGTCAAGAAGGGCTACAGCATACGTCTTGTAGGTGGTCTTATCACCTTCTACCGTGGCGAGTTCAAGCGCGACGGTATGGCATGTGAATGGATTGAGCAGGGACGCGCTATTGCCGACATCGTGACAAAGAAAGGCTATCTCGTAAGAGGTGAGCATATCGAGGCGAAGACACTCAAGGAGGCGAAGTGCATCAATGCTGAGAAGCGTAAGCAGCAGACTCTCGACCTTCTTGACGCCCGTGCAAAGCGTGCACAGAAGGCAGCCGAGAAAAAGCAGCGCATGGAAGAACTGGCGAAGTACATGTTTACCTTCGACGACTCACTGAACGCCGGCAACTGTCGCCCAGGTACCCAGAACTTTAAGAACCTTGTGGAGAAGGAAGTAGGTCACGAAGTGAACGAGATCTCGCTTGCTGACCTTCGCAAGTATGGCAGGATGTTCGGCTTGTCGTATTATACTGACCGCGTAATCAACTACGTTATGAATAGAAAATAAATTCACAATATTTATGAAAAAAGAAAATTTTTCTCCTCTCCAGCTGTCCTCGGTAGCCAAAAGCTATTACGAGGACAGCACTCCGAAAAATGTGTTCGGAATGGAGAAGTATGTTGCCACGGATGGCGAGAACATTATGTTTGTAAAGTCAGACTACGAGCCTGTAAAGGGCGAAGCGGTCTTTTACATCAAGCGAGTGAGAAATGGCGTGTATTGTCAACTATACAAGCACGAGCAATAATATTAATAACAAAAACCTAAAAGATTATGGTAAAAGAAAGATTTGAGTTGACATCGGGCAAGGACCTGATGTGGACGGTGACGGACAACGAGAACGGCATCGTGATTGAGTTCCGTGAAGGTTTGTTTAATGAGAGCCAAGAGGTGAAGCTGCTAACCGAGTTCACTTATGGTGATGCTCCGAGAATGGCACGTATCCTGCGCGAGATAGGCGACTGGGTGGCAGAGAACCATGTGGAGGTAGCTCTTAGCGACTGGAAGGCTCGTCGCTCGGCAATATGGAAACTATCTAACGAAAAATATTGGTTAGCTATGGCAGCAGCTACCAACAGTTTGATGTTGTCGGATATGGATGCGGAGCACGCTGCGTGCATGTTGTTTGCCGAGGTGTGCGACTGGGCAGAGTTCGAGAAAAACGTGGATCTGACAGCAGCCGAGGAGGAAAACCTGAAGGGCGTGTTGTCGGAGCTGACGGATAGCGAGGCATGGGAAGTGTTCAAGATGCTGCACGTGTTCTGGAACTATAAGACTGACCAGGGCGACATGATGCAATGGGCGTTGGACGTGACTTGGTGGCCGGCATGGTTGCCGGAGGAGTTGAAGCGTTCGGAGCTTGCTGAAGACGATGACGATATTATAGAAGAGATTTAAAACGACGAAACTATGGAAATTATAAAGAGTGGAACACCGAAGGCAGGCAGACCTGCCATCGGTGGCAAGAGACGACAATATGTAGTGACCGACGATGTGCACGAGTGGATAATGGCGCACGGTGGGGGAAAATATCTCACGGACACCATTCACGCTATTATGTCGGTGGCGCCTGAACAGAAGTAATAACAACAATAAAAAACGAAATATTATGGCAACAAAGAAAGTTTATCCGTTTATTAATGCAGAGATGTTTGATCTTGAAGGCAACAACGACAGAAAGAACGTGACGTTTGACGCGCGAGAGGTCGAGAGCTACGAGTCATGGTCAAGTAAAGATGATGAAGATGAGAACGAGTGCGTACAAGTTAATTTCAAATCGGGACGGAAAATGTGTCTATACATGGAACTCGATCAAGAGCTTTACCCTGGCGACAATCTTATTACTGCAATCGACATGGTGCATTACTCTCACTTCTGGCACGACAACGAAGACCCTACCCCGGACGAGGAGTAACAACACACGAAAAACATTTTAAATACTTTATAGAATATGACTAAGATTAAGAATTTTGACGATTATCGTGCGTTGGTAGACGTAGTGAAGATGCACGACTATAGATATTTCAGGCTGAACTGTCCGACCATCAGCGACGAGGAATATGATGCTATGTACTTTGCTTTGCAGGAGTACGAAGAGCAGCACGCGGACGAGATATTGCCCGACTCACCTACTCAGCAGTGTTACAGTGAGAATGGCAACGGCAAGCGTACCGTGGCGCGTCGCACGGCGTGTCTGTCGATGAAGAAGCTGCATGATGCCAAATCGGTGGTGAAATACCTGAGAGCACAACAGAAAGCTGCCAACATCAACGGCAAGGGCACGGAGGTGGATGTAGAGTGGAAATTCGATGGCGAGACGGTGAGCCTTGTTTATCGTCGCGGGAGACTCTCGGAGGCCACTTACGGACATGGCAAAGAGCTGTTCGGTATCGACTGCCTGGATCACATGAAGTATGTGAATGGCGTTGAGGGATATGTGGAGCAATGGAAGGATGAGGACCGTGTGGAGCTGAGAGGCGAGGTGATTATCTCGCTTGAAGAGTTCGCTCGTTATAGCAAGGCAGGTAAGTCGCCAAGATCTACAAGCAATGGCATTATGTCGAAGAAAGAGGCTGTGCCGTCGGAGTGCATTCATCTGGAGTTTCATCCCTTCCGCCTAATAGCCGACGGGGTAACATTGCATTATTATGCTATGGACGAGTTGGCTTATAGAGGTTTTCTCACTTGTGGTTTCGTGGAGCAGATAGACCTGGGCAAGAGCGACGACGAGTTGACGCAGGACGTGGAGCGCATAGTATGCACGGCCGAGGTGGAGCGCGAGAAGATGCCCTACCCTACCGACGGACTCGTTTTCAAGTTTGACAATTACGATTATTACGATCGCTTCGGACAGACCGACCATGACGCAAAGTACAACTGTGCGTTTAAGTTTCGTCCGGTGTTTAAGGCTGTCACCACATATCGCGGTCATCATACCACGGTAGGCGAAAAGACTGGCAAGGTGACGTATGTTGCCGACTTTGACGAGGTGGAGATGAACGGACACCGTTTTGCACATGCCAACTGCGGAAGCGAGCGCACGTTCCTTCAGAAGTGTTTGACGCCTGGATGCAAGATTGAAGTCAGTCTGCACGGCGATGTTATTGTTTGCGTGGATAGAAAGATTGAAGACGAACCGGCTATTGATGAGAACCTTATCATTGAGGAAAAGCCTATCATTGAGGAAGAATCTATTGCTATTGACGAGGAGCCTCTTGTTATAGACGAATCGGAAATTGTTCTTCATCCGGAGCCTCACGTTATAGAGCAGGATATTAATCAGAGCCAGGAGCCGGAAGTAGAGTCGGAATCTACACCCCAGCCGAAGCCGAAGCGCAAGCGTAACTATCCGCAGGTAGGTGAGCCGACGCTGCGAGAAGAACGTGAAGACAACACGGCAAGGAGAACGGATGGCAAATTGAGTGTAAAGAAGGTATTCGCCGGTGCGCTTGCTGTACTCATGGCAGCGTCAATGTTCGTAGTTGTGCTGGCATTCGCCGGAGCCGCCCTATTCTTTCTGCCGATGATGGGAGATGTTGTAAAGAAGTGAGTTATGTTTTTGTGGAAATGTGGAAATATGGAAGTACAGAAATACATAAATACACGTTTCCACAAACACACAAACGCATCCATCCACAAACGCACACATGTATAAATACACGAATACATTAATAAACAAAGCAACTAACAAATTAACCAATAAACAAAGCAATACACATACAAATGCACTTATAAACAAATTAAGCAATAAATAAATAAACAAAGAAAGCAACAAATAAATAAATCAATAAATGTGCATGGATGTTTGTTTATTTCAATTATAATTCTTAAATTTGCAACGTATTACAGATTATACGTGTTCTGTATACTTGGATAGTATCATCAATTTTTAACTTTACAGAAGATGGAAAGACTTAGAGAAGTGCTTGCCTTTGTAAATCACAAAGGCGGCGTAGGAAAAACAACAACGGTGCAGAGTTTAGCGACTGGCTTGCGCCGTTTTGGTAAAGGAAAATTCGGAGTGGGTGCCGATGGACGCAAACGCTTGCCGCGTGTGCTCATTATCGACCTTGACCCGCAGGCGTGTGCCTCGTTCCTCTTCGGATGGAGCGAGATTCAGAACGTAGGCAAGCCTACCGTTTACGACGCATTGGTACAGCAAAGCAATTTGCCCATTTATCAGGTACGTGAGGGTATTTACCTCGCGCCAGCTGCTGCGCAGCTCATATCCATTGAACCGTTCCTTAATCAGCGTGCTTTGCCTCGCAAAGCTCTTTGTAAATTGCTCGCCAAGCCACTGAACGAGCTGGCAGGCACCGAGCTGGCAGACGAAGGCGTGAACACCGTCACGGATGCTTTCGACTACGTGCTTATAGATTGTCCTCCGGCTATGTCGCTGCTTACATATAATGCTCTCACAGCTGCTACGAGTGTAGTGCTGCCCGTTCAACTCGAAGTGTTGGCAACAAAAGGTATTGCCGAAATCATCAACGCCATCAAGGAAACACGTGAGGATCTTAATCCCGACCTTGACATTCGTGGCTTGCTGATGGTAATGAGCAACGACCAGACCAACGCCACAAAGGAGTTCAAGGAATACCTTGGCGAAAAGTATCAGGACTATATGTTTGACGCTTATACGCGCCGCGACACGAAGATGGTCGAAGCGCAGGCTATGCGAGAAGACATCTTTGCTTATGCACCGTATTGCAGGGTAGGGCAGGACTATGAGCGTTTTACCAAGGAGATAATCAACAGTTTCACTTTTTAATATTATAGGGTATGGCAAGAGAAATGATGAAGAAGACAAGACGCTTCAGTCTTGAGGAGTCTGACGCTATCGAGGAGAACGAGCGCATATTGGAATCCGGCAGTAAGCAGCGTAAGGAGAACAGGGAGAACAAGGGGAGTGGAGAAGCGGCAGTAAGTGCTGCCACTGCTTCGTCCGCAGAAGTTCCGGCGACTGAAAAGCCGACTGTTTCTACAACAATGTCTGAGACTGAGACATCGACAACAACAACCCCTGTAGCAGATCAACCGGCAACCACATCATTCAGCAACGATATTGCTGTGAACATGCGTAAGCCGAAGGGCAAGAAGACCGAGAATGGCATCACCATATACGTGCCGATGGAGTATTACGAGCGTATCGCCTTGATGAAAATGCGCACTGGCGTGCCTATCAAGGATTTGGCGCTACAGGCTGTGATTGAGTTCCTGGACAGAAACAAAATGTAATAGACTAATTTCTTATGAAGAAGATTATATCAGTTTTTTTTGCGCTCTGCCTGTGTATGGTAGCAAGCGCACAGCAGCATTTGAAGTTTATGGGCATACCGTTAGACGGAACGGTGGACAACTTCGCCTTGAAGCTGAAGGCTAAGGGCGTTACATACGATGCAGCGAAGTCGAAGACAGCCGGACCAGGTAACAGGGTATTTAACGGTACGTTTGTAGGGGAGGATGCTGAGATTGTGGTGTTCTATAATAACAAAAGTAAAATAGTGTATGGTGCTGCTGTCGAATTACAATATTCTACAGTCGAGACTGCTCATACTCCCTTTGTAAACTTAACTGAGCAGTTGCAGCAGAAATACCCTAATGCGAAATACAGAGCAAATAGAGATTCAGATGGTGACGCAAACGGAGTGGCATTTGATATTCCCGATAAAACAGGAACAAAAAGAATTGGCGTTATTCTCCAAACATTGAACGTGTCCGATTCAGGGTATGGCTGTTCTATATGGCTCATGTATACTGACATAGACAATTTTCAAAAAAATGACACTATAAATAACGAGGACTTGTAATGTGTAAGGTAAAATCCTACTAAAGTTTTTTACCTTGGTGAAAAGGTCATAATGTTTTTTACCTTAAAAGGGATTAGGAGGTGAAAAGGTCATAATGTTTTTTACCTATTATTTAAAATAAACATAATAAAATACTTTGTTTGTTTTATTTAGGGAAGACAAAAATGCACTTATACTCCTATATATTAAGCAATTAGAAAGATTGCGAGGTAAAAAACATTATGACCAAATACCCCTAAAAAGGGCGGTTGAGGTAAAAAACATTATGACTTCTTTACCAAAATCACGTAAAAGCATCTATTATGGAAAGAGAAAAACATCTACCGCAACAATATATCAGTACCCCTTTTGCTTACACAAAGTTCTCCAAGAACCTGTCATTGCTTCAGCAAACGGTATTGACTAAGGTCAGCGAACACCTACAGGGTTATGTGCGTCATTTCTTTGGAAGTAACTTACGAAATGACCCGAAGGTGCCGCGTCCTCTTTTTTCCGAAGCAGAAAAGAACAACGGTATGCCGGAGTTTGTTATGTCGTATGCTGAGTTAGGTGTGGATATAGCCAACTATAATGTAGCGCGTGCAGCCGTCCAGGAAGTTCTAAACCTAACCGTTGATGCTCCCAGTGAGGACAGCGACGGCAAGGCTTCCGTAAAGGCTTTTAATATCTTCACACACGCCAATATTTCTTTTGAAGGTGGTACAGGCGTGTCTTTCAGGCTGAATCCCGAGGTCGTGGACTATGTGTTTGACATGAGTCAGGGGTATGTGCGCCATCCTGCTGATATAGCACGAATAGGACAGATTGAACGTATGCCCATGATGTATTATTATCTGCATAAGAAATCAGAGCACTGGAAGCATCGGAGTGTACGCTTGACGGTATTAGAAATAAAGACATATTTGGGTATGCTGGGCAATATTACCGAAGGCACAGACGAAAGGTCTGGACGACCACGAAAAGACGGGAAAGAGAAGAAAGAGGCTTATCCTAAGTTCTCTCAGTTTAAGAAGAATGTCATTGAGACAAGCATCAACGACATTAATCGCTTGCGAAAAGACGGATTGCTTGATGTTTGTGTGTCGTATGAACCTATCTATAACGGCAAGCGCAAAGTTGGTAATCCTGCATATATAGAGTTTACAATCTATGACACCATCGGGCAAATGCAACAAGCAGTACAAAAAAGACAACAGCTCAATCTCTTTGCTGATGTCGAGGAGTTGAAGCCAAAGCCAGGCGAAAAGGAGTGGCAAAAACTTTTGACCATGCTTGACGGCGAAGCAGGCGAGTGGCTGGGTAGTGAGATGTCGGACTTGTTGAAAAAAATGACGCTTGATAAATATGACGGCAAGACTGTCCGGATTATTGCGACTCAGAAACAGGTGGCAGACATGGAGAATTTGCTGGATAATAATGTACTAAAAAATAAATTTAGCCAATTACTTGGTCATTGTTTTAAAGGCGACAAACGTAAAAAGGTTTGTTTGGATTATAATAAAATTAATAAATAGTTTTACACCGCTTACCCTTCCCATGGGGTAGGCGGTGTTTTTAGTATGTCCTGTTGATGTTAGCTACTTTTTCTAACTTTGTAGGTGTAATCAACAAGACTTATATATGGGAAAAATAAAAATCATTACATTATGGCTTATGTCCGTAATCACGCTTTTTGGCTGTGCGGCTTCGCGTAAGACGATGACCGGCAGCCACGAAGAGCGACGAGATAGCTCGGTGGTTGCTGTCACGGATAGTATGACAAAATCGGAGGTAGAGACGGACAGCATGGTACGTTTCGCCACGGGCGAGAGTTATGCGTCCGGCTCTATGAGCGAGAAGGGTAGGGGAGAAGAGACCATTCAAGAACGAGTGACTGAGAGCACGGACGCTCAAGGTAACAAGACCACCACCACCAATCGCACGATACACCGCAAGGGCGACTATGAGCGCAGCAGTTCGTATGAGCAGCACTTAAAGCATCTTGAGGCGACTATATCACGGATGCAGCACACAATCGACAGTCTTGTGTTGAGTAATAAACTGAACGTTGGCACCCACTGGGCGAAGAAGGACAGCACGAATGTGGTGAAGGAAAAGAATACGAATGATATAAAGTCAACATCGACTTCTAATCTAATCACACTCTTTTTATTCTGGATAGCTGCTGTTGGAATTTGTTCATGGCTTTACAATAAACGATAGAAGGTATGGGCAGAAAGAAACAAGACCTAATAGAAGTCACAACGCAGCCGGAAGTAACGCTTCAGGACTTTGTTATTCCTGCTAAGATTCAGGCGTTCTGCGACAAATACAAACCGCTGAGCCATTGGCGCGAAGACTGCGATGTGTTCACCGACTATCAGCTGCGCACGTACTTTAAGGCCGTAGTTTGTCCTCTGGGCGATCCGCTGGCTATCTATCTGCAGGAGTTGTCGGAGAGAGGCTTTAAGATGAAAGACGACGAGTGTGGCGAGCCCGTCATCTATGCTGCGCTGCGATGAGCGCCGTCAATTAACAACGAATAATTAATAATTAAAAAATATAGAGATGAAGAAACCGCATTATTTCTACAAGGTGTCGGCAACCTCTGATGTTGGCCGCGAAATTCAGGATTACATGAACCGATGTCAGGACGCCGAACAACAGGCTCTTGAATGGGCGAAAAAGCACGGCGCAGAACACTATTACGAGTCGCCTGACGGCATGGCGGGTGGAGTAGGCGCAGTGGAATTTGCCGACTCCTCCGAACGAGACGGGTGGGACAAGGAAGTGTCGCCCGATGGTCGCGTATTCTTTTTCCCGATGTCTGGAACCGACTTAGAAAAAGAGATGAATGCGCTACCCGTTGTAAGTGAAGCCGAACTGATCAGCATCTTTAGTTTGCAGCCGAAGCGCACAAAAAACAACCTCCCCCTGCCGATGACCTTTGGTGATAGCACGCCCGTTGTTTTTCTCCATCAAGGCTTCTGGTATGCCGACGTACCGTATGTGAGTGCAGATATGACACTTACGCAGATAGAAGAGAAGGAGTTCTATCGTCGTAGAATGGCGGCTATAAATGAACAGAAATAAGCAGTAAGTAGTTTAATAGTTAATAAGTGGTTAATAACTTTAAGTTAGTTTTTTAGGTTTAAGTTAGTTTTGTGCGTTACCCGTCCGTGAGGATAGGTAACGCTTTTGTTTTCTACCTTAGTCATGTGTCGGATGTTCGGCAACCATATATCCGTCGTTCGCACTCGTATTCTTGTAGCGCCTTGCGTCGTTGAGTATACTCGTAAGGTTCGCTATCTGCTTTTGCTGTTCAGCAATGATGTCGAGTAGGCGTGCGCGTTCCTCGCTGTGCCGTTCGTCAGCTTCTATGCGTTTAGATTCGAGGTCGAGCAATGCTTTCATATTTCTATCACTTACATTGCCTACTATTATCATTTTCCCTTGATCTGAGTCGGGAGCCTGAACACAGATAGGAGAGGCGTTGTCCGTATTTTTGTGCTCTTTTTCATCAGAAGATACAATACCTGGTACCACAGATGGAATTATCGTAACATCCAAAGGGTCGAGAAGCGCACGACTGCCAGCCTTACGCTCGGTAACATAGCCGCCGTCAGGAGCAAATATGTCGCCTTCTTGTGGCTGTACGTACATTGCACTCCGCGTTGGATCACTATCTTTATCATAAAAGAAAGCTGAGATAGGCACTTGGAAGGTGTTGCAAAAGCGCAATATACTTGATACCGGCATAGGACATCTGCCTTGTTCCCATAGACGCAGACTGTTGTTTGATGTAGAACCGATAGCTTGCAGAATAGTGTTGATGTTTATCCTGCCGTTGACCTCCATCCACCTACCGAGGAAGGAATAATTGTATTGGTACTTCATAACTGAATTGTTTTAAAACGACACTTGTATGTTAAAAATCGTAAATATTGAAAATAAACATAGGTGAGCTATTGTTTATTTATATTTTAATTCTTAAATTTGCAACAAATATAGTGAATAACTGAAAAATGACAAAGGAAAATCTCGAGAAAATAACCACACCATTGCAATCTTTGGACGTTAAAGATATTTCGGTGGAAGAAAAGAAATCGTTGTCTGATTTTATGCAGACAAAAGGCTTCTCTGTAGCCACTTTTTATCTGCGTTTCTTTAAAAATGGCTTCTCTGTTTGGGAAATCATCGGCATTAATGAATGTAAAAAACAATTCTTAGCTATGCCAGAAGTAGCCGAGCTATTATTGTCGTATGTAGGAGACGAAGCGCAGGGAGACAAGGGTTATCTTTATACTTTGGCTAAGAGCGAAAAGGCTGGTGTTTTCTACGATTGCTTGAAACGTGCCAATACTGGACTTTGCAAAAAGTTCTTCGACTTTATGAACGAGCGCGGTATGAGCACAGGTACTGTTATTAAGCGTTTCACCACCGACAACTGGAAAGAATGGGAGGCTAACGGTATCAAGAATTGTCTTTTGCAGTTTAACCTAAAACCTACTAAATAAAAAAAATGATAGATATTACTTTAGATTTTGAGACTTGTGCGCTTGCGCCTACGGCCGCCGTGATGAGTGTCGGAGCAGTAGCTTGGAATCGTGATGGAGACAAATCGCCTTTCTTTAATGACAATGGTGCCGTTAAATACCCTATATTCTCGGCTCATGTAGACCTTCGGGGAATGTTTATTGAGGGTTTTACTTTCGATGAAAAGACCGCCGAGTGGTGGAAGCAGAAGAGCGAAGGTGCGAAAGCCGCCGTTCTTGAAAGTGATGACGACGCTACGCCATGTTCGCCAATAAAGACTGTTGTAGCCAATCTTTTTGGATGGATTAAGGAAATCAAAGAAGCATTGCACGATCAGGACGTCTGCCTTTGGGCGCAAGGTTCGGATTTTGACATAGCCATCTTACGTAACATCTGTTATAAGTTGGGCGTGGAAGTCCCAGTACATCACGCCAACTTCCGCGACCATCGTACGTTTATCTACGAAGCAGCTCGTTTGATCTGTAATGCCCGTGGAGTGTTCTATCATCCGAGCAAGGCGTATGACCTTGTTGATGATTATAAGAAGGTGGAGCAAGGTGCGGAGCACGACCCGGTATTCGACTGCAAGCGTAGTATCTATTCGACGTGGCGGATGATGAAACTTTTGAAACGGTTGAAGTACACTGACGAATGATGGGACAGTCTATACATCGTAAGAATTTCCACCGCATTGCCTATACCGAAGCCTTGCGTGATGACGACAGCGACCTTCGTGTACTGCTCTTTCACGCCCCCTTCGCCTTAGTGAAGGATGTGTGTCAAAAGATGTTCACAATGATGCAGGGCAATATAGGAAACATATTAGTGAAGAACGAACATTCTTGCCGCGTGAGAAACGGCAAATGTTATTGGCGCGTGGCGGTAGAGATAATAGGTCTCAACGAGAATATCGTGTCGTTCACGGAGTTCGTGCTTATGATGATAAGTTGTATGCGAAGAACAGCCAACTGCACTATCCGTCACTACCGTACCGAGACGTTTCTGAACTTATAGTGAATAAACAAATGTAAAATAAAAGAACAAAGGACAGCATGGCGATGGAGGTAACGGCAACGTCCTCCTATAAGTAAGCCTTCCAGTGTGGACGTTAGAGCCTCGGAAACTGGTAACGCTGAAAAGTTTGGCACATCGCCGGCTGTCCTTTTTAAACAATAACGGCAATCATGTTCTTTCACCCGATATTAAACCGCCTTGCCAACATCGACCTGCACCTTCTCGTGAAGCCTGCCAACGAGCAGCGCATCGAGGGTCAGACCGCGTGCTTCTGTCCTATCTGCAAGAATGGGCAGGACGCAGATGCCGATGTCAAGCAGACGCCTCATTTCATTATCTACGAGAATGAACGAGGTGGACTGTATGATGGCAATGGCGTTGACGGCAATCGTCTGTCTGAACATGGAGTTGTAAAATGGAAATGCACCCGGACTGGCAAGACCGGCTATGGAGCTGTTGAATTGTATGCAGCGAAGATGGATCTCCCGATGCACGGATATAGTCTTCAGCGCATCTGTCAAAGACTTGTAAGGGATGTGTATGGCGATACCGACGAGGTGCGCCGTGCCTTCCCCGAAGTGTTTGCCAAGATGGACTACCGTACCCAGGCACAGCAGACCATCGAGACATTCTCTTTCATGCCGAAGACCGACTTCTCGCCACAAGAGCTTGCAGCCCTTGGGTGTGAGGTGACGCTCGACAAAGGATTGCCTCGCTTCGGCTTTGGCAGCACGTTCACGCCCGACATGCTCAACAAGGATTTCCGTATCTATTCCCTTCTGAGCGTGACGCTGCCTGATGTGATACGCGACGGTCAGCATGTGAGCGAGATTATTCATGGCACGCCTTGGAATCCCTTGTTCGTATGCTTTGCCTCGCAGGAGATTGGTCCGCAAAACTCTTACGGATGTTTCTTCCGTCCGGCAATGGCTGGCAGTGAACCGATAGTGTTTTCTACCGCCGAGGAGCATGGCGTGAGGAAGGTGAGCAAGTGGCTCATGGGCGACAACGTGTTCGTCTATGCAATGGATCAGCGCAAGAGCGACAACACAGCTGTTCATGCTGCCATCGCCAAGTACGATCCCGAAGAAAAATATACCGAGACCAAGGAGGTATGGGAGGAGAACGAGACTAAGGATGGAGTATCGAAAGGTACGTTCAAGAAGGTGGACGTAAAAATCCCTACCGCCGAGATAAAGGCTCGTAATATCGTATTTTGTCGTACACCCGAAGACGCGTTGAGCGTGTATTATGCTATGCGTTCTTTGCGCCTCGACAAGACGGAAGACCAACATTTCCAAGACTTCTGTTGGTATCACGTGGCGTTCTCCATCGGACGGAGAAACTTCTGGTACATAGAGCGTGGCGAGTGGAAACGGGAGAATCTTGACTTTAGCGGTGTGCAATACCAGAAGATGAACCGTTTTGCCGAGCACGTCATTATTCTATACCCTAACGACATTGCCTCACAGCGCGACTGCGGGGCTATATGCACCAAGTTCAGCTCATTGTATTATGCAATGCTGCCAGAAGGTTTCCGATCGCGTTACTGCCGACGCTGGCAATGGCTGTATGGCTGCTCTCCCCGGAGTGTGCGCGACTATCTGCTGACGTACACCATGAATGCGGAAGAGAACTTCCAGTTCGACCATGACCTTCGCCTTCCACTCTACTCCCGATTGCGTGGAGCCAGGAACACGGAACCTTTCGAGATAGAATATCCGCGTGATCCTCGAAGTGGAAAACCAAAGCCACCTACCTGCAAGGTGTCGCCTACGCGATTGTGGCTCTTTATGACCGCTCACGGATATTATCGCATGATAGACCCCGAGAGCACCGACCTTGTCGGACAGTATATCCACCTGAACAAATGCTTTGTGGAGTATATCGACGCAAAGAGTATCATCCAGGCAGCAAAGACAATGCTATTGGAATATATAGAACAGGCATGGCGGCATAGCGACAACGAGCGACGCTTGATGTCCGACTGTGCCAATATGGTGGACAAGACCTTCACGGAGAAGTCTGCCGGAGGTTTGCAGAGCATGGTGATAAACTTTGCTGATGCCTTCAATGCCAAGACGGAGTATTTTTACTTCAACAATGTAGCATTGAAGATAACACCCGACAGCATCCGCACGGTGTCTTACGACGACATCAACTTCTTCATCCCCTCGCTTGCCAAGAAGCCGTATGACTTCACGATGCGAGTGTTCAAGACACCGTTCACCATCACCGAACGACAGGAATACCGCGACCGACTGGAAGCGATTGACAAGAAGGAGAAGATGCAGAATGAGGACGGGTCGCCAGTTTTCACCTACGACGAGATAAAGCAGATGCGTGGCGACCTTATGGAATGGGCTCAGACATACCGTTGGGATGTCAACTGGCAAGGACAGCAAGAAAAAGACCTTTGGCCTATTCTGCGCATCGTGCGCGGATTCTCAAACACCCTTTGGGAGCGAGAACGAGACGTGCAACGTAGCAAAGAGAAACTTACTGATGACGAGCGAGCCGTAATAAACGCCCATTTCGCCAATATGCTTTCGGGCATAGGCAGGCTTTGTTACCGTTCATGGGAAGGAATGCAGAACGTCTGCCCTTATCTTCTTGAGGATAATATCGCCGACGAGAAGCAAGCCTCTGGTGGTAGCGGTAAGTCGGTATTGGTAAACCTCGTGGTTGGTTCTGCTGTCAATGTGTTCTGTGTTGATATGAAAGACTTCCTTACCGTTGTCGATGCAAAGTTCTGTCTTTCCGACTTGCTCATATATCCCGGCAAATATCGGGTTGTACACTGGGAGGACAAGCAGAAGAACTTTCCGCTCAAATACTTCTACAACAAGATTACCAAAGGTACGAAGGTTGAAAAGAAATTTGGCGACCCCGTCAGTCTGAAGATGGAAGACTCGCCGATGCACGTCATAACAAGCAATAGTCCGTTGAGCGACGACGACCCATCTACTATAGGTCGTTTTCCTTTGGTTAGTTTCTCCGACCGCTTCGCTCGCGAGAATCCTCAAAAGCGACAGCCGGCGCGATCACCATCCGACATTATGAAGCGTTTTGATACCGACCCCGCCAAACTGACCGACACCGACCGCAACCAAGCCATCTACATCTGCGCCTTGGCAGTGCAGTTCTTGATGCGCTATCACACCTTTGCCATTGCACCGCAAGGCAATGTGCGTCGCCGCCAGATGGTACAGAAGCTCACCGAGAGCATTGTCCGCTACTTCGAGTGGTTCTTCTCTCGCAACGAGGTTTACGGAGTGCCGATATGTACCGATGATATGTTCAACGAGTTCATGCGCGACTGGGCAGATGCCTCTGAGGGTAAGTCGAAGGAGTATAGTCGAGCCACCTTCAAGAAGAAGATATACGACTATTGCGAAAATATGTCGATAACGTGCAATCCTAAGCATCTCTTCGAGAACGAGAGTGACAAGCAGCGCAAGTGTTTCAAGCTGCAGGCTTGGGTTACGCAGGAATACTTCACTGGGCGCGAATGGGAGAACGACAATACCATCGAGCCGAAGTTTATCCGCTATATGCAGACTTCCAAGCACGTCTTCTTCTTCTTCCGTCCTGGCAAGGATGCGATACCGAAGGACTACCGCGAGCTCAAGCGCATAGCAAAAGCCTTTGCCGAGCAGCCTGATCCTCTGCCTTACCGCGATGACGATGGTAACATCATCACGCTTACCGACGAGGAAAAAGAACGCTGGGAGAACAATAAGACACGCAAGCAGGGTAGGCGTATGGCGTCGCCTCCGGCAATTACTACCGCCGCAGCTGTTACTCCGGACGTAAAGGAGGAGGATCTGCCGTTCTGATTATATAAAAAGTCTAACTTAAAATATTTATAGAGTATGAAGTTATACCGATATATGTCCGTCAACGAATGCAGTCAGTTGGTTCGTGGCGAGACGTTAACAAACACAACCGATCACAGCTCGACTCGCGGCACGGCAAGCACGGCAAAAGGTTTCAGTTTCGGTATCGGAGATTCCGAGCAGGCAAAAAAGGACTTACGCAGGTTGCGTGGAATTATCCGTGCTGAAAGACTTCTGGTGTTCGAGCCAAAGGACATTTCTAAGTTCACGCCATGCCAGGGTCGGTATGTTGATTACGAAAAGATAGATTCCGAAGGTAAGTGCGTTGACGACTATCCTATAGACGGAATGCCTTGCAGGATGTTCGACGAGTATTGCATTGAAAGTTATTCGTTGGACGACATTGAGTGCGTTGATTTGGTTTCCGAATGTTCAGTCGGTCCTTGTTATCCCGAAGAAGCCTTAAAGGTGTATGCCTTTTTGAGGCGTTTTATAAGATAATACAAACAACAAAAAACAATAAATAATATGGCAAGTTACAATGGCAATATCGACCTGCTTTCGCTCAACGGCGCACAGGTGTACAAGGGTATTGACAAGAACAACCCCGAGAGAGTGTATGTCTGCATTCCGGCAGGCTTGAACGAAATTAAAGTGGAGCAGGCTCCTAAAGACCCTGCTCGCACATTGGCTAAGTTGCGTGTAAACATCTGGCCACTCAACGAGCAGTACAAGGCTAAGGTGCGCCAGGCTGCTTTGGAGCGTGGCGACAGCAACGTGACCGTACCGACACATGAAATGCAGATGTCTTTTTCGGTTGACTATATCAAGGACATTGTACGGAAGTTTCCGAAGCTCGTAGAGCAAGTGAAGGAAGCCAACAAAGAACGCAACCCCGAGATTGTAAATCAAGACCCCAACGACGAAAACACTCACCTCTTCAAGGCTATTCGCCAGCGAATGAATAAGCGCCTGGCCATGCTTTATCAGCCACAGCCGGCGCAGCATCCGTCACCCTATACAACACCTAATGTGGGCGTAGCAGGTGCAGCCACAGGATATGTGGCACCAGCCGAGAGCACCGACCCACTCGCCGGCTATACCGATGCCGACGTAGGCGACCTGCCGTTCTAAATCAAAATTCGCAATGCGCAACAATTCAAAATCAAAAACTCAAAACTTATGAAGTTACAAGCCCAATCATCACGCACTTTACACGCTGCCCTTAACAAGTCAGCAAAGTGTATCGGCTCAAAAAATCCAATTGCCATTTTCGACAACGTGCTGCTGACATGCAACGAAAGCGGTCTGTTCTTTCTTACGTCGTCTACTGCAGAAGCACAGCTCACCATCCCGGCGCCCCTTTCGTTGTGCGGTGGCAAGTTTGACAAACCGATAGTGCTGCCCATCAAAATGCTCAGTTCACTGTTAGGTACGCTGCCCGACTGCGTTGTTACTCTGGATGTAGAGGAGGGTGGCTCGTCGTTCACCGTAGAGTATTGCACCGGCAGTGGTGACAACGTTAAGTCGGGCAAGGCTAAAATGGCATATTTCTCGGGCGACGAATACCCCCAGATGCAGTTGCCCAAGAGTGAGGCATCGACAATCATTTGTCTGCCTTGCCAGTTATTTCATTCTGTTATAGATACTGCTGACAAGTTTGTTCAGATAGACGAGTATCGCCCTCAGCTTTCCAGTTTGTGCGTAGACATTGCTGACGACCGCTCAGAGGTGGTCTTTGCGGCTACGAACGGACACACGCTTGCGAAGATAGTACACAGCAATGATCCGCAGAAGGGTGGTAGTGATTTCTTCCGTAGTGGCGAGCCTCGCAAGACGCTTATCCACCGCAACTACTTCCGTACGTTGTCTGCCTTTGACGGCTGCGAGGAGATCAGTATCGAGAACGACGGAAACACCATTCGTTTTTCGTCGGGCGACATCGAACTTATCTGCAAGCACATGGAGGGCAAGTACCCTAACTACAACGGCGTAATTCCGAAGTCCAACCCTTACTTCGTCGTATTCGAAAAGAAGGAAATGATTGACATCCTGCGTCGTGTTAGTCTATTCTCAAGTAGCGCAAGCAATCTTGTCAAGGTAGAGAAGAACGGCATCTTCATCAACGTTTCTGCGAGTGATATGGATTTTGCTATGTCCGGCGAGGACCAGGTGCTCATATCTAACGCAGAATGCCCCGACAATTTCCGTATCGGATTGAAGTCGTCGGCTTTTCAGACCTGCATCAACTCCATTCCTTCAGACACCATCCGTATGCAGTTGCTTGACGCTTCGCACGCCGTAGTGCTCACCGCCGACACACCTGCACCTAAAGTGATGACGCTTGTGATGCCGATGGTGCTTGACGACTAATCGATAATTAATAACTAATAATTAATAATCAAATGGACGATACTCTACTTTTCATTCCGCCTTGCTGCGTAGATACCAAGCTGCCCAAGGCGGTCAACCAGGCGCCCCACCGTCAGCTTACGTTTTACACACATGGCGACGTGACGGTAGAGAAATTCTATAAGGCAGTGAGCCACCTCGTGATAGACTCGCACGTGATGGTGCTCACCATGCCTTGCCCCAAGCTGGAGACTTTCATGTTTCTGGCGCAGTGCTTTGAGCGGGGATGGATTACCCACCTCATACTCTCCACTGTTTACTCATGCGATTCTTTGCTGAATAAGCATTTGGGCGAATATGTAGACCGCATCATCTATACACAGAGCGATGATGTGAGTTTTTTTAGCAGTCACATGGTGCTTTACAACAAAGACCGCGCCTTGACGCTCAGCGGACCGATGTTCGATCGTCCTCAAACCGACGCGGCTCTCGTGACCTACTCTCTCGTGTTCTATCCCTCCCACCTGCTAAACTCCACAGCCGACTGGGGCAATTCTCTCCGCAATATCCTCTTCCCCGACGTTCTGCGTCAGCGCAAGAAGATGTTTGCAGGAGGCGTAAAACGAATAACCGATAAGGAAATTGACCGATTTATACATCTTGAATTTCCGCCCATGCGGGAATAATGAATTACCAAAATGAGACCTTTAACCCAATCTTATACAGAGCTGCGTCGTTTCGTTGAAAAATGGCAATGGGACGATCCGCGCACGGGGCAACGTGTCACCGGCTTCAATCCACCGCAGACCGCACGCAACGTGTCACGTCTGCCGTTCTATATTAGATTCCTTACGAAGACCGGACACGTAGATGCCGGCATGTGCATCTGCCTCGCCGTAAACACCGACCGTCATCAGCGCAAGGTGCAGTTCGTCGAGAGTGGGGAGATAAGAGTTGTGAACGACATACTCGTGCTTGAAGTGGACGGCACGAGATTTATAACGCATTAATAATTGTTTTTTCGTAATATCATCTTGGTTGGGGAGAGCCCCGACATTTTTAAAGTTTGCGTAATAATTTACTCAAATTGTTGTAAAATTTAGTTTTTCAAGTCTTTTGTATTCTGTTCGCGAGAATAGATATAAGGTTAATTTAATAATAATAATTGTTTTTTTTCCCTTCGGTTCGCGAGAATAGAAGGTTTTTATTTGGAATGTTCAATCAAAACAATATAGATATGTGGAATTTACTAAAAAATCAGAAAAAGAAGACGGAGAAGGAGCTGCGCGATTTATCTGCAGTTTTCTCTATACTCGATGAGTTTGAAAAGCGTGGCGTTATTCATTGGCAGCGTAAAAACAAAATACTGCTGATCGAAGAAGTTTTAGGTACGCTGAAGGTTGCCGAAGGCAGAGACGGATTTCTGCACTTTCTTAATCAGGTGTCGATGTGGCAGAATTATCGTTTGTTGGCCGAAGCCTATGAAGCCCACCGTCTGAAGATGGAGACCGAGGCTGTACGCAAGGCGCGGGCTCAGTTCGCTATGCTCACTAAAGCCGACATGCAGCGCATCCGTCAGAACGCACGTGAGAATATGGATATGATACCGCCAGAGCAGCTCGACTATATAAAGGAGTTCGACATCTTTATCCTTCGTGCCGGCGCTCCGTCTGCTGAGCTGGCTACAGAGGAGAACGGGCAGTTGCTCGCCATCGGCCATTTTGACGGAGAGAAGGTGGAGATGGCAATGTACGACGACGTTAAGTACAATCTATTTAAACCGAAAGAAAATGATTAAACTTTCATTAGACCGCCACGATTTTCTTTATGCCCTTGAAGTTTTTGCGTACGGATCTCATTTGCGTCAGCACGTTTGGAGGACTATGGTGTATGCGTCGATACCGCAGATGTCGGTAGAGGACATGGACTACTTTTGGTTCTTCTTGCGGCGTGATTTTTTCGGGTCGTACTTTCGAGAAAAAGAAGATTCGGTGCAAACGCGTTTTGGCTATTACGACTTTATGCACGTTCTTGCGGTGCTGCATCGCGGCAACCGATATAAGGTGACACTTAGAACAAAGGAGGGAGAAGAAGCGCAGCGCTGCCTATGCTACAGATTTGACGGACACTACCGCCCGCTGCATAATTATCAGCGCAGCAAGAAACGGAGACGCTTACGTTTAGAAAAGAAGGTTGCGTTGTTTGACCTCTTTATTCCTGACGAGAATATAAGCGTTGCCGTAAAAGTCAAGAGTGGGGCAAATAAGTTCGTAGAGGAAAACAAGGAAGAATGGTGGAAAGACCTTGACATTTATGATGACTTCCGTCGGAGATTCGGCCTAACGGTTGAGAAGTGCGACTATTGACAATTAAAACAAAAACGAATGGCAACAAAGATATATCATACCAAACTGGAAGGTTTGGCAAACGATAAAGAGGTAAGGAAGGTTGCGGTAACAATGTTCCGCAATTCCTGCAATCGGCTTGCCGATTTGGTGAACGCAAAGCTATTTGACGGATCACGCAACTGGTATTGGATAGCTGATGAGATAGGAGGCACGTGCGACTTCGAAGAAGCCGACTCTTTATCTCCCGACGAGATGGTGCGTATTTTGGAGGCGGATATGAGTCACGAAGATTATGTTGAGTGGCGCGAAGCGAATTTGGCAAACGACCGATACATCAATCTGAAGTCGTGGCTTATGGGCGCACGGCACGATATGTTTAAAGAAGAAACTAAAACTTTTGAATAATTCATCGGATAAAAACAATTTGTTCTTAATTTATTTTTTTCTTTTCTTAGCGAAGGAAAGTTTTAAAACATTGGCAGTCGCTGTGAAGCGGCTGTCTTTTTACCTTCCACTCGGCATCACGAACCAACCGCCGCCACTCCTGTAGTATTTGTAGCCAAGATATAGAGTGTCAAAAGCATCGGTAAAGTCGGTACGTTGCTGCAGTGGCAGCGTCTCCTCACTTTCCGGCTTCTTTTCGCCCGACTTATCCTTATGAAATCCCTTGTACGAAATCTGCACCTCGCACATCTGCATGGCGATGATAAGGTCGGGGTTGTTTATTTGGTTAATACGGATGGCGGGGTAGGAGAGGTGAGCAAGACCGTCATTAATGATTTGATGTTTCACCTCGTGCTTCTCCGGAGCGCCCATGTCTATTGCTGTCACGTTCCAACCTCGCTTCTCAAGTTCTGCAATCACAATCATATAGAAGCGCTCGTCGCTCGAAGCGTATGAGGCTCCCTGCTTGGCAGTGGCATCATAGAAATACGTCACGTCGCGGTTGACGGCTCGCTTTGGAGCGTAGTAGTCTGAAAAATCGGCAATTAGTTCGCGTAGTTTGCGCTCGTTCTTTACGTAAAAACTCTTTATCACATTCAGACACTCCATGCCGTCACGCGCGTAGCCTTGCCCCACAACGAGCGTATTGATGTTAGCATTATAGTCGAGAGCTATATATAGAGGCAGGGAGTTGATGCAGTCGGAATCCATGCGACAGTCGTTGCGCTCGGCGAGTTCCTGGAAGTCGGGTTGGTAACTCTCGCTTGTAATGCGCTTGCCACCGATGATGCCTGTAGATTTTTGAGTAGAAAACTTTGCGGAGCTGAGAGGGTCTATCTCGTCGGGGATATAGCCATGCACATGGTCGATGTCGAGATTTGAGTAAAAGCCGTCGTTCGACTTCTGCATCTTTATATTGAGAATTGATACGGCGAAGGTATATGGTGGCAGGTCACGCTTCATCTGACGAATATAGTCTTCACCTAAAATATCCACATTGTCGAGAGACGAAGCACGACGCACACAGAAAGCCACTCGGCGCAGTTCGCGTAGATAACCGTCCGTGAACTTCTTTGAGCGCAGAAACATCTGCATTTCGAAATCCTCTTCTGGCGTGATAAGATACTCATAATCGTAAATTAGTTCGGCATCCTTTAGTGGAATGAGTTTATAGTTTACCGCCATATCCACCATTGCCTTCGTGACGTGTTTACCATGATTGGGCATGATGCGGAACTGTCCTTCATGCTTCATCATCTTCAGAGCCACGGCACGGATCATCGTGCGCAGCTCCTTCGGCACCACATGAACACCGTGACCGGTCTTCTTTGCGTTATACAGCAGGTCGTTGTAGCGTATTACCTTGTTGGCGTAATCCTCCAACTGCTCCTGCACCCATCGGTAAGTCTTGCCCTTGAACGGCCCCGTCTCAACGGTTAAGTCCAGTTTTTCTTCCTCCTTCTCCAGCCACGAACCTTTGGTTGTGAGCGAGGCATCCGAGAGGAAGCGCGTACTCTTATACATCGGGTTGTAGTCAGAGAAATTGATGTTGCCTAATGGGTGCGTCTGTCCCGAAAGCGCCGGCATCAACTCGTCCGTTACTTTCTTATACGGGAAGAATCTCGCCTCGTCGCCCACCATTGCCGAGAACGTGTAGGAGTTGGCAGAGGCAGTCTGCGAGAGAGATATAAGAACCCATCCGGCACCATTCGCCAGCCAAATATAGTTGTCGTAGTTCTTAGGTTTAAAGATACTCTCCCGAACGTGTTTAGGTGGCCGTCCCCATCCGAAATGGACTCCTTGCGTAAAACCGAACATACGCTCCATTGCCGCCATCGTACTCGGTATGGTCTTGCCGAAGCCCTGTTGACGCGACACAGCCACCCATGCGCCGAGCATACCAGGCATGGAGTTGCTTGCCGTCCAGACGTAAGGAGCCACAAGTCCGTCGGTCTTACCCACACGGCGGGCAGCAATCACTCGCTCGTCCTTGGCTCCCATGTATAGCGACTGCTGCTGGAACTTAGTTAAGTATATGTTATGTGCTTGCTGCATGTTTTTTCCTAATTCTTAATTCGGCCTATATGCCATTTGTTGCACGTCCTGCACCGATACACCGTATATCCCTGTGCCTTGATCTTCGGGTTCTCCTGCAAGAACTCCCAAGCATCATTCTCCGTTTCGTATGATTCCTTCGCCTTCCACGAGTGTTGCTTGCGTGTGTAGTGTTCAGGGTCCGGCTTGAATGGTGGCACTTTGTTGAAGTATTTGTGTCTGTTGTTGCCCATTTAGTTTTATGTTGTTTTATAGTGAATATATTCGCTATAGTTTAATTGAACCATTTTACGGTGGTATCGCCCTTATATCCCTTCTCCCACACGAACCATGCGTAGGCGGCGCTGCCCTTTATTGCATCGAAATCGCCGTTGGGTGCGCATTTCAGTCTTGATGAGCTTACCCAAACACGAATGGGGGGGGTAGAACGGAACAGCGCGCGGCGTGCCTTGCCTTCGAGGAAAGTCAGCTTTAGGAACATCGCCACTTTCTTTCTTTCGGGAATGATGCTCAGAGCCTTCTCCACAAACTGCTGCGCATATTTGTAGGGTGGATTGGTCACGATGTTGCCATCCCACTCCTGATTGTCTATTGCGAGGAAGTCAGTCACCTCACCGTAACCTCTATCCACAAGGTCGCGGCTCACCACCTCGTACCCTGCCGCCTTCAGTACCTCGCTTATGTGTCCTTCGCCACACGCAGGTTCCAATATTCTACCGTCGAATTGTTCCAACCGACAAAGCCACTCCGTAGCTTTTGGTTCCGTAGCGTAATAGTCCTCATGCTGCCGTTCCCCGTTTGCATGATTACTCGCCCCCAATGTCTTGAACACGGCAGCCGAGCCGCCCACCCAGTCCTTAGCCATTGTCTGCCTCCTTTCCTCGATGATTGTTGATATTCATAATATATGTTGTTTTAAAGTACTAAAAGAACTTACGAAAAGTCATCGTTACCCGAACGCAATCTGAGTGGACGGCGAACGCAATCTGAGTGGGCGGCGAACGCAATCCAATCGGACGGTGAACGCAATCCAATCGGGCAGCGTCCAACACGGCCGTTCATCATTCTTCTCTCAGTCCTATTCTTATTTATATTTTGTTTTCTTCAGTATTGTCTTTTTGCTCGAACTCGTACCGCAGTGGCATTTCCTTATCATGCGAATTTTCTTTCTCTTCCATGTATTCAAAGTAATCCGGTTCTTCCGGCTTTCCGCCACTGAGCAGTTCTTCATCCTCGATTTCCTGGAGGTCTTTTGTGGTAAGCCCATACTTGCGAGCCATGCGCTGCTTCTCCTCCTCGGTGTAGTTTACGCGGTCGCGCTTGACGATGCTTACGTCCTGCGTGATAGCAACGCGACTCATGTCCGGCATCTCGTCTGTAGCGTCCTTCTCCTCCTGAAAGTTGCCATACACGTTAGCCAGGGCCTGCATACCTTTGTCTACTGCACGATCGTTATTCTGCTGCTTACCCGTGCGTATCAGCCACTCGGCACTACTCAGATACATAGCCTTGTGTCGCGGACTCTCGTCGGTTTGGAAGAAACGTATCAGGTGGTTGCACACCAATACATCGTTGTTGAGCTCCGTAACGGTACGTGGGCAGATATTGCCCTCGTCGTCGAGCGTAATTTTCAGCGCAAGCACATACTCTTGTGCCTCCTTGTTGCCCTGTGCCGCCTGGTTGAAGAACATCTCATAGTCACGTCGGGCGATATTGCGGCACACCGTCCGAGGGTCGATGTCTTTGTTTTGCACCCAGCGTTTGTAAAACTCCGAGCATACCTGCATACGGTAGCGTTGCTCCAGCTTCGGGAACGCCGTCTGCATGCTTGTGCCGTAGCTCAGCCATTTGTCAATGCGGGCGAGCGTGTTTTGTGTAAGTCCTGACATATCATCATTAGTTTTTTTGTGTTTCTTGCCTTAAAGTTACGATGTTATTTTTCCCCCATACGGACATACTTAAACTCCCGTACCCACCATGTCCGCATTGCGTAGCATCTTATAAGTAACTTTGTGGTAGAAAGATTCAGGACAACAACACAAAACACAACACAGAAACATGAACAATCCATTCTACTTTTCGCGAGCTATTGCCGCAGTGCTCGGCTTGCTGTGGGTTCACATAGAGCCCTCGATCAATTTTATCACCGTGTGCTTCTTCGCTCTCATTATCGACTGCTATACGGCTTGGCGGTGCAACCGTCGCATCTACCAAAGATACCGTGAGGAGATAAAGCGCAACCCGAAGTGTAAGATGGACGGCAAGCTGCGCTCAAAGAAGATGGTGAAGATGGTGTGGACCTTCTCCGTGCTCATCATGTGCATCTGTCTCGCCTCGTATCTCGACCGCAACATCCTGGGCTATATGAACACCCACCTTGCCAATCAACTCACCGCCATGTACTGCCTTGTGCAGTTCGTTTCTATCCTCGAAAACGAGAGTACATGCAACGGCGCCGCATGGGCGAGAGTGCTGCAGAAGATTGTCGCAGACAAGACCGAGCGCCACTTCAATGTGAAATTGAAAGAGCTGATGAAGGATAAGGAGGAAGCGGAGGAATCAGCGAAAGAATGACAAAACAAAACTAAGCAGCATTATGACAATAAGCAATATCCTTGAGCATTGGGCTTCCATCTATAAGCCCCTATCTCATAACCCCGGAAGCGAACGTCTCGAAGATCAGAGTTTTTTCCGCATCCGCTACATCGACAAAGAAAACGTATTTTCTCGCAATGCCAACATCGTGCACTCGCCATGTATGCTGTATAGTATACTCGCTACTGGCGAATTGATTAACGCAAAGGAGGCTGTAATATCTCACCAGGTGTGGTTTCTCGCCAAGGTGAAGGACACGCCTCAGACTCTTGGCCGTTACGACGGCAACAAAATGGAACGTACGGCCCAAGACCTTGCCGAATGCTGCAAAGACCTCATAGCTTGGCTTATCGAGGTAAAGCGCACCGGCACCTGCCCTGTCACTGGTCGTTCCTTTGCTGATGATGTTGTGGTGATGGCAGAGCTTCGGAGCATAGACACAAGCAGTATATCCTTCGGCTTGGTAGGCGACATTTTTTCCGGTCAATGGTTCGTAATGGGCCTTGATTGGAAGAGCCTCCAACCCCTCTACAAATTCCATTGTGGCATGCAGGGCAAGTATATCGTGCCGAAGGACAACACGAAAGGATAGGAGGGTAGGGTATGGCACGTTTTATCTCCCCCGTACAAAAACCGTTTGCTCCGCTCTCCCGCGTCGCTCCGTTGTATCTCGACCAAGCCTTGATGGATATTGAGGCGAACATGCAAGCGCAGCGCATTTATCCCACTGAGGTGTATCGAGGCTACGAGGAGATTAACCAATACCGCAAGGAGCATGGCATGTGGTGGTCCACTGGCGAGGGAACTAAGTCGTTTGAGGGACATATTTATCAAGCCGACGACCAGAAGGGATTGCTTACGGTGGGTATTCGCTACAACGACTATTTGCGCTATGTGGATATTGGTGTGGGTCTGACTGGTGACGTTCATATTCATGCAAGCGACGTGGATCGCACACGGTCGGCAAAGAACGCCAAGAGGTATATCCGCGGAAAATGGAACCGTAAGCAGGGTAAGTCGCACCGTCCTGCCATCATGCGTACCATTCGCCGACTGCGCGACCGCTACCGCAACTATCTTGCTGATTTCTACGGCTATCAGGGTGGCATCGACATTATTCATGCCTTGGAAGGAATGGGCGAACACGCTAAGTCTGATTTCTAACTTTAATTCAACACAAAAACGAATATGGCAAATCTAAAGACAGAAGTAATCCTCTCGATGAACGGCAAGGCCGCCATTCAGGTGCTCGAAGCCCTGCGCGACAAGGCCAGGTCTGTGAGAGAGGAAATAGATCATCTCGACAAGGACGCTCCCGACTTCAAGGAGCGTAAGGCTGGACTCGAAAGCGTTTACAAGACTTTACAGAATTACCAAACGAATATCATCAAGGACACTGAGCGTCTCGACCATGCGCTTAAAACCCTTTCTACCACCTCGCTTCAAAACCTCCGCAAGGCTCTGGGCGATGGTCGTCGTCAACTGCAAAAGTTATCTGAGGACGACTTGGTGCAAGCCGAGGAGGTACGTAAGAAGATGAAGCAGGTGGGCGATGAGATACGCCTTATAGAGGGTCAATATGTCAAAATAGCTGAAGGATTGAAGAATGTCGCCAACCAGTCTGACCAATGGCTCGACAAGGCTATTAAGCAGCAGCGCGACCTTGTGGGCTCGCTGCAAAAATCGGATGCCGGCTATCAGCAGAACCTCGCTACATTGAAGCAGCTTGAAGCCGAGGAGGACAGACGCAAGGGCAAGATGAACGTGGCAGAGGCACGTCAAACGGTAAGTGATGACAATGCCTCTGCTTCGGATTTGCGTCGTGCAAAAGCAACACTTACGGAAGCTCGTGACAATACAGCCATCGGCAAGACTGGAGAGATTGATTCTTACAACCGTGACCTTCAAGAGATAGAGAAGCGACTGGAGGCTGTGTCGGGTAAGGCGCAGAAGGTAGCAATGAGCTGGAACGAGGCAAAACAGGTGTTAACTGCGCCAAACAAGGCTACTGGCGAGGACATCAAGCGTGCGATGGATGCAATACAGCAGAAGATACAGCAACTTCCTGCTGGCAGCAAGTATGTAGCCGACCTCCGTCGTCAATACTCCATGCTCGAACAAACTCTTAAGGGCACACGTATGTCGCAGAGTGCCCTCAACGACATTCTCACTCGTAGCAAGCAAGGCAAGGCTTCCCTCGACGAATTGCGCCGTGCCTACAAGCAGCTTGAGGAGGAAATGAACCAAGTCAACACCACGAGCAAGGAGTTTGCCGACAAGCAAAAGTCGATGAAAGAACTGAAGAAGAATATCGACGAGGTGACGGGTGCAGCTCATAAGCAGGGTGGAGCATGGCATACGGCTTTAAAGAACCTCACGGCATACGTTGGCTTGTTTTCTGTATTCAATCATATAAAAGACCTTGTGACGGGTGCCATTAAGAAGAACTTGGAATATTCAGGTTCGTTGACCGACATCCGTAAGGTTAGTGGTCTGACGATGGAGGATGTAAAAAAACTCTCTACTGAGTTGGCCAAAATCGACACCAGAACAAGCGTGGATGGACTGGCACAGCTCGCCTACGAAGCATCCAAGCTTGGCGTAGGAAAGTACGGGGTAGAGGGCATGGCCCAGTTTGTTAGGGCTGCCGATAAAATCAATGTGGCAATCGGCGAGGAAATGGGCGAAAAAGCCCTCCCATCATTGCTGAAGATGACGGAAGTAATGGGTCTTATCCCCAAAATGGGACTCGAAAGATCCATTGAAGCAGTAGGTTCTTCTATGTTTAAGTTGGCTTCTACATCTACTGCCACGAGCAGTGACATTACTGAGTTTGCAAAGCGATGTACGGGTGTGGCACGAACCGCCGGCATAACAACCGACCAGTTGCTTGCCCTTGGTAGTGCGTTCAGTGCGCAGATGGCTTCGCCCGAAGTTGCAGCTACTGCCATGTCTAAGTTTATTGTGGCGTTGCAGAAGAACCATAACTTGATAGAAAAAGACCTTGCTATCCCTGCCGGAACAATCAACAGCATGTATCAGGCAGGTAACGCTATGGATGCTATTGTCCTCATTCTTGAGAAGATGAAGGAGAAGGGCAATATGAATGCCCTTGGCGAAATCTTCAAGGACGTAGGAGGTGATGGTCAGCGTCTTATTTCTTCGATGGTTACTATGGCTAAGAATGTGGATATGTTGAAAGACCATCTCTACGAATCGCAGGAAGCCTTTGAGGAAGCCACTGCTGTAGGCAAGGAATACTCGATGCAGCAGCAGTCGGCCATCGGTATTCTCGAAAGAGCCAATAACCTTTGGGAAAAGGCGTTTGTCAATCCTGACGGTGTGGACGCTGTAAAGGGCATGGCAGAATGGTGGTATGAAATGTCGGCAACGATGACAAGCAGTCCATTGTTGAAAGGTACGTTGCAGATTGCTTTACAGATGGTACTTATAACATTGAAAGCCGTAGCGACCCTTTTGCCGGTAATCATTGGATATATGGCTTCACAGGGTCTTTATTCTGGATTGAGACTTCTGTGGCAATACTTGACAGCACTGGGTGTAGCGGTAAAGAGTATGTTTCAATATGCAAGAGCTCTCTTCACGGCCAATGCAGCGCAAAGCACGTTGAACAAGACTATGAAGCTAAACCCTTGGATAGCTTTCGCGAGTGTTATTATCGGCGTGGCAGGAGCTATATATGGATATACTCAACGTGCAAGGGAAGCTGCTGAAGCAGCGAAAGAAGCTGAGAAACAGGCAAACGCATGGAAGTCCACCCTCGGTCAGGCAGCGATAGAAACGGAGAATTTGAAGGATAAGCTCAAAAATTATAAGCGAATGTTGAGCGAGGCAAACCTTTCACAAAAGGACCGCCAAGGTCTTATCTCAAGATTTAACAGAGATTTCCGCTCGTATATCAATAATCTCGGCATTGAGATAAAGAACGTCAAGGATTTGCGCGACCATTATGCAGATTTGGCGCAGGAGGCCGAAAGAGCTACCTATTATCGTATGCGTGAGCAAGCAAAGCAGCAGGCTTTGCCTAAGCTGGATAATGACGTAAACACTGCTTCCAATGCAGTTATGGAGAATATCACGAAGTTGGGATTAGACAAACTCGGTGTGAAGTTTAAGGATATATACCGGTGGGTGAAAGCAGGAATGAGTGCCAAAGACATCACTCTGAAACTGGCGAAAATGTTACCGAGGGAAAAGACAGGATTGGCTGATGGATTTAACTGGAAGATAGGCAAGCAGGGTTACATCTACCGTGATACCTATGATAAAGACCATAAAGCTACCCCCTCTACTGATTTTCAAACTCAAGCTGAACTCGCCGATATGTATCTCGACAACCTCTGGCTTGTCAATGCTTACAAAAGGAAGGGAAAGAAATTAAAGCAGATTAACAAGGCTTTTAGCAACTGGGTGGATGAAAACTATCAACCCACTCCTCCTGAGACACCAGGAACTCTTGACAACAATGCTAAGGATAAAGACGCAATAGCAGAAGAGAAGCGAAGAGAGAACGACCAGAAGCGTGCTTGGCGTGAGGAACTGAAGCAGAAGCAGGATCAGGCGAAGGCCATCATGGATGACGTGAACAACTACTACGACCGTCAGATTAACGCTAAGTTGGCTCAAGCCATATCTCTCAATATGGACAAGACCGAGCAGGAGCAGTTTGTTCTTCCTTTGAGGCAAAACAAAGAAATAGCTCGTTCGCAGGTGCGTCTTGCTGTTGCAGGTAAACCGAATAAGTGGGAGGATGCGAAGAAGATGATGGCTGCTGATATGGTGGAGCAAAAGGACGAGACGGGCATAAACCTTTCAAAAGATTTGCTTGACGGTATATTGAACAATAACATCGACAATCTACGCAAACTCATGGAGCAGTTGGGTAAAAATCTCGGTTTGTCCATGAACTCCATCACGGCAGAGATTTTTGCGAAAGCCACTCGTAGCGAGCAGGAAATTCTGAAAATGGAGCTCAAGCAGATGGAGGCTCGCCGTAAGATTGTTATGGAGCATGACTACACGGGCATTGTTCAGCAGAACTCGTATGACAACTTCAACGAAATGGGTTATGCCGCGCCTACGAAGGAAGAGACTACTGTCACAAAGAAAATGGTTGACGGAAAGGAGGTTCTTGATACGTCTGCTTTTGATAAGCGCAGAAAAGCTATCAAGGATATGTACGAGACAGCTCGCAAAGAACTCGCCCAGCTATATGCCATTGATGTATCAACAACGGATGGTAGGGGAGTGTTGATGAAGATACTCTTTGGCGACGATCCCGACGGTATGGCTGCTCGAATAAAAGCATCATTGGGCGAAAGCGAAGAAAGTTGGAAGTCGTTTTACTTGAATCTTATCCAGTATTCGGATAATTACGCGGAAGCTGAAAAGAAAAAGTACGACTCGGCAAAGAAAATTGTTGATTTTTGGTGGTCATCCAATAAGCGCAATCTTGCCCAGCAGGACAAATTGCGCAAGATGCAGAATGAGAGTAACCTTTTCGGCAAGCGTACAAACCTTCTCTCTAATCTCGGTCTCGCCAACCTCACAGCCGACCCTGAGATAGAACTAATGAAGGCGCGTATGCAAGCTGCTGAAGACTATTACGCCTTTGTAGAACGTAACACGAAGAACAAGCAGCTTATCGACGAAGCCGAACGTGCTCGCCAGGAGGCGGAACTTGCCTATGCCAATCAGATGGCAACAGCCATGAAGTCGCGCCTCTCGCAGATGAAGGAACTCGTGCAGCCTATCGAGGACTTCGGCGCAGCCGTAGGACAGGCTCTTGCCGAAATGCGCTATGATGCCGAGAGTGCAAATGACGCTATAAAGTCTGCCCTCAAGTCCATGCTTGAATCCTGGGCGAAGATGGCTCTCAATGATGTCAACACGCAGATGTGGAAAGCAATCAACGATGCAGGTGCCAAGCGAGGTAAGAAGAAAGCACAACCCGACATTGACGCAGCGCGTACCAATGCAAAAGCGAATTATACCGATCTAAACGGCATTGATTGGCGTAACTTTGGTACGGAGTCAAATCCTTTATGGGTGCGCTGGGCGGGCGACCATTACGAAAACAAATCTGGCGATGCTGTTTATACAAAAGAGGATGGTACGCCTTTGCCTAATCCGAATGGCAGCGTTCCCCAATCTAACGAACCTCCATCCGCATGGAAAAAGCGTCATCCGGACGGAACTATTGACGACTACAACAAGGAAGTTAAGAGTCTTGGTGGTCAGGTGGGCACGTCGATGGCTGGGCAGACAGGTTCTTCTGTAGCCGGTGCAGTTACAGGTAGCAGTAGTTTTGGCGACGCTGCTACTGGCATTGCTATGAGTGGTGCGGATGCTCTTCTTAACGCTCAGATTAAAAAAACTTCAAAGAGTGAGAAAGAGAGGGAGAAGCAGCTCAAGAAGGAGAAGAAACATCAAAAAGACCTTACCAAGGAAACGAAAAAAGGTCTCTCTGATCGTGAAAAGGCTACCGGTAAGGGAGTCAAGAACATAACTTCTACGACGGAACAAGGTAATAAAGAGCAAAGCAAAGGTACTGTTGTAGCACAGCAGACAATCACGAACGCTACCGAGGCGGGCCTTAACGCAACTCTCACTGCCAAGCAGAAGAACAATGACGAAACTCTAAAGTCGGATGCGAATCGCACCCAAGGCGAGGTTACGTTCTCTATTGCTGGTGCAATGGCAAAGTGCTTTGAATTTTTAGGTCCGATTGCTGGTCCGATTGCCGCTGCCGTAGTTATGTCTACCCTTATGGGACTTCTTCAGTGGGCTTTAAATTCAGCTCTTGGTGGAGGGAAGAAGAAAAACTCAACCAAGGGTCCTAATACTAAGGTTGTATCTGGTATGCTTACCTATGACTCCGGCAACGTACAAGATCTCCGTCCGTTTGTCGGTAACGATGGTAGTCTTTACTGGGCGGCAGAGGACAGCAAGCCGCACAATGGCGTATCACTCCTTACACGGCCTACGGCGACCTCTATCAACGGACATCCGTCGCTGGTGGCCGAGAAAGGTCCAGAACTTGTAATCGGACGCGAGACCACACAAGCCATGATGATGAACAATCCACAACTTCTGAAGGCTCTTGTCAACTACGACCGCAACTATTCCGGTCGCCACGCCTACGACACTGGCAATATCACCGAAGCAAGCCCCACAATCGCCGCAGGGTCTTCCGTAAGCGACGAAATGGTGTCTAACCAAGCCACTACCAACATCGCCCTCCTGCAAGCTGTAAACACGCTCCTGCAACGCTTAGAGCAACCTATCGAGGCAAAGATAGATATGTATGGCCGTGGCAAGCTCTACGACAGCATGACAAAGGCTAATCAGTTTATGAAGAACAAATAGCCTTCCGCAAGCTGCAAAGCATTTGTCTTGCGCTACTTTTCGCAATTAGTGAAGCATTTATCAGGTCGTCGCGCCGTTAGGTGAGGCGACCTTTTCGTTTGCGCTTCACTCTCTTTCCTTCTGTTCTCTCACTTATTCAAGAATAAAACTGCTGCCCCAAAAGTCCAAAACTATATACTCTTATAACTCCTTAATAATCATGGACATTACATATAATCTACTCGTTAAAAGTCCAAGAATCTACTCAATAACGCTACTACTATATATAAATTTCGCCAATTTTCTTTCTCTCTCATTTTCAAAACTCCCCAACCTTAACAATATAGTTAGTAGCATTAACGCCTATGGCGTAAATAGTTGACATTTAATAAATTATAGGAGATGGGGAAAGGCAAATAAGAGCTGAAAACGCTATAAAAAAGCCATATTTCTACTATTTTTATATATTTTTTTTGTTCTTTGCGCTCGTATAGATATATAAAAAAATTCCCTATTTTTAAACTTTTAATAGATAAGTAACGGAAAATCAGAAAGTTAAATCACTTTTTGAAAAATTCATTGGGTAGTCACGAGGTGGATTCTGAGTGGACAGCGGAGGTGTTTTTCAAAATCATGGACTTTTCATTTTTCGGCATTTCTTTAAAAAATGAACTTGAAAACTAAAAACTGGACTTTTGAAGGCTTAAAAGTCTAAAAGTAACTAACATAAGAAAAAGATAGCCGAACTATTGTTTATTTCAGTTTTAATTATTAAATTTGCAACTGATATAGTAACCCAGTTATTTCTACTTATAAAATATGTTTGACGAGATTTGCTCAGTATATAGAGAGTCAACCGATGCCGAGGGCCGTTTTGTTGATCGTGAGACGGGCGAGTGCATCCAGCAGATGACTATCCGTGAGTTCTGTCTAACGGATAGATGGAAGCCGTATGTGCAGCGACTGCGTGCGATGCGTCAAGAGCTGGGCAGTAAGGCAAAGAAGATGCCGGAGTACATCGAAACGAAGAAGATGCTACCCGGTGCTACGCTTAGTGGACTGTTTGCCCTCTACGAAGATGATAGTCTTACCCATCCAGGGCAGCGTGTCATGGTTAGTCGACGTGAAAGTCATCTCAAGCAGCATACTGGTTGGCTCGCCATCGACATTGATTTGGCAGACAACTGCCGCTTGAGCAATTTTGAAAACATCCTCATGGTATTGCGTCATCGTCCCGAAGTGGGACTGCTTATGCGTTCATGTTCGGGTAGCGGCTATTTTGGTTTGGTACGCTTGGCATACCCCGACCGCCACAAGCAGCAGTTTAGAGCATTACTGCAGGAGTATGCTGCCATTGGCATCAGTCTCGACAAAGCATGTAGCAACATCGGCCGCGTGCGTTTCGCCTCGTGGGATGATCCCGAGCATATATATATAAATGAACGCGTGGTGCCATACAAGGGCGTTGATGATTTGGTTGCCATATCACCATTACCGAAGCAAGTGTTTGACAGTCAAAAGCAATATGGAGAATCTTCTTTAGAATGCCAACCGAGACAATCTGGAGGATGGAAGAATGACACACCTGACATTGTGCTGCGCAAGGCGCGCGTGCTTGTCCGTAAAATAGAAGAGAGAGGAGTGAATATCTGTGGAGGGCATGGCAAATATATTGTCTGGCTCAAATGCGGAATGTCGCTTTACTGCATTGATTCTGTTGAAGGCTACGATATGTGGAAGCGTGTTTCTCGATTTCGCCCGCTCGATGTAAACCACGGACACCGAGAATCGGACTTCGTTTCGCCTTGGCGCTCGTTTGGTAGCTATAAAGGAGATAATCCTGTAACCGTGAACACTTTTTTCAAACTTTGCAAAGCTAACAATGTGACACTTTCGCGGGAAGATATGCGAGAGATTTATGGATAATTCTCTTTGCTGCGTATTTGTGAAATATTCGATTTTGTAATGTAAAATCTAAATAAAAAGAATATGAAACTGATAACCATTACTGGCCCGAGTGGTGCAGGAAAAGACACCGTTGCTCGGATGCTGTCCGACTTGGGCGGCTATAAAGTAATATGTTCTTATACCACACGTCCGAAGCGTGAAGGCGAGATTGACGGCGTGGAGCATCACTTTGTAGAGAAGTGTGATGTGCCGCATAACAAGATGCTGGCTTATACGCAATATGGCGGTTATGAATATTGGACCACCGTAGAGCAGGTGGGCGACAAAGCCATTTATGTTATCGACGAAGATGGACTGAAGTCGCTTTGCGAGAAGTTTCCTGATATAGAACTGTTCAAAATTTGCGTGTCGGCAAAGGAACGCACCCGGCTTCGCCGAGGTGTTACCCCTGAACGCATGGCACGCGACAAGCGGCGCAAACGTCTACCTTTGTCATTCTACGATGCTGTGATCTTCAACAACGATTCGCCTGGTGATCTGCGTGACGAAGTGTTGCGCGTAAGATACATGATTCAATAAAAACGATTGTGGCAATGAGAATGCACTATATATTAAATAACAAATTAAGATTTGTAAGCAATGAAATTGATAAGCAGTTCAGTGGAATGGTTACAGCAGCAGAATCTGTCGCAGCACATCGCACGAGTAGGCAGGGTGTGTTACAAGTCAAAGGGTAAGCAGCCCGACGAGAATATGTCGGCAGAGGAAGCGGAAGCCTTCATTCAGAAGCGCGACGAGGAACGCTGCAAGGGCTTCTGGGAAAGCGGACACCGTTCGATGTACCGACATGGCACAAGATACTTCTTTATGCCCAACGAGAAAGGATTTCCAAACTACGTCTGGGCATACCTAAACGCTTCTCCCTATATCGACTATGCCACGAAGGAACACAAGGTTTGGATTAGTGCTAATCTGCAGGTCTTGCTTGAGAACGGCGATATGTTTGAGTCATTAAAGCAATACTCTGTAACCGAAGATGAGTTTATCGAGAAGGCAATGAAGTATAAATGCGAGTCGGCTTTTGCCATTTTACGTATGACATTTGCTGTCACTACGCAGATAAGCACGTCGCGTGAGCTGAATCGCAAGTCTCCCAACAGCATTGCTGAGCAGAGCACGCGCTATTGTAACCTTGAAAAGAAAGGTGGCGTACAGATAGCGCGTCCACATTGGTATCTTTACGGCACACGTCTGCAGTGCATGGTTTACAGTTTTGTATGCCGAGTTTGTGAGTGGGGATATAACCGACTTTTAAAGCTGGGCTTAAAGCCGGAAGATGCACGTGGTGTATTGCCTCTTGATACCTACACGGTGGTGGCGTATACATACACCATCGCCGAGTGGAAAGAGATTATAGATCTTCGCTATCACGGCAAAACCGGCAAGCCACATCCTAATGCGCATTTTGTAGCGGAGCGCATACGCAACATTATCCTGCGGCGTATGCGTGAGTATTTACCTGAGTTTGAGATTTAAACAAAATACTACATTATGACAAATTTAACATTAAATGAATATCAGAACAAGGCAATGAGCACTTGTATGCCTGAAAGTGACAATCTTTTCTATATGCTTGCCAATCTCGTAGGTGAGGTTGGTGAGTTCGCAAGCAAGGCTGGCAAGCACATGCGCAAGGGCAAGCTGCATATCACTACAATGCAGCGCGACGAGGAAGGCAAAATTCTGCATACACAGATGTGGAATATTTCTGATGAAGAACGACACCTTATGCTCTCAGAAATTGGTGACATACTTTGGCAGACTGCGGGGCTTGCTAAGGTGATGGGTGTTACACTCGAAGAAGTGGCAGAAGAAAATCTCGCTAAACTGGCCTCTCGCAAGCAGCGAAATGTCATTGCCGGTGATGGTGACGAGCGTTAGACTTTACGTGTTTGTTTGTGTCAATAACCAACCTTATGATAAATAGCATAAATTATGGCTAAATCCAACCCTATCAAAGCAAGAGAGCAGCTTGTGCGCAATCAGCCCACAATCTACTCTTTCGATTTCAAAGATGTACCTTCGGGCAAGTATGCTGAAACATTGGATGTTCTCTTTCATAACCCCGACTATAGTGAAACTGTTGAGAAGCGCAACCGTCTTGTGAAGTCTGCAGAACGGTTGCGTCCAGGTTCAAGCGAGATGATTAACCTCGTGAGAACTATTCAGCAGCACGATCGCAAATTGGCAGACATCATGTATTCTTCAATCGTTCAGACCAACCTGCACTCTGATGTCGGCTATGATTTTCTTCCGTTCAGCACTCTGCTGAAGTATTATGTTGACTACAAGAAAGACGGTATGCGTGAACGTGTCGACCGCATGGCTGCCAATCTCGACAAGGTCACGTTTCTCGCTGATATGCTCGAAAGCATCGTTACCGATGTGAAAGCTGATATGCGTGAGGTGTTCGACGGCAGCATCGAGTTCAATCAGTTCGATGCTGTGTTGAAGGTTCTCACCCAATTGAGAGGATTCTTCAAGTCGGCTCGCCGTGGTGATGCCGACTCACCAGAAGCGAAGCTCTATTTTGATTACTCTGATTCCATAAACGAGTATATAGAGAAACGACTGAAGACGTACACCGCAAAGTATCGCAAGATACACCCTGCTGAAAAGACCTATACTGAAGCAGACCTCATTGAAGGCCTTAACCAGTTCTTTGGTTGTCATGCTAAGTTCGACTTGAGTTTTATTGCTCATACCGAGTCGGGAGGCTGCTATATTGACATAGCGAAGCTCTGCCAGAATATCAATCGCAGCGAAATGGAGACATTTGAGAAAATCTCCGGCAAAATGAAGTCGAACAACGTAACCAACGACGCTCTGTGCAATTGTTTCAACGCCACTGATTTAATAATGAGCCGCTATAAGCGACCTAAACAAAAGTAATAAGCCATGCCTAATATTTACCTTCGTCTACCCTCCAGTCGCTGCCAGTTCTTTCGCAACCGCGACCCGAAGCACGTACTTGCAAAAGACGAGCCGTTGGTGTTCAGCCCGTATATGCCTCACCACTTTGTCTTGCGCAAGCATATAACCAATATTCCTGCCGTTACGCAAAAAGTGAATCCGCAATGTTTCTCACACCAGCAGTGGCGCAACATGATGCAGGGCAAGCATCCCAATGGTGGCGAAGTTGTTGCAAAGCGCGATCCGCATGAATACTTGTCTTTTGGCGAGGTTCAGCGGCTTAGTGGAAGGCAAGATTACGCTAAGAGTGACAATGAAGACTATCTGTGCATAAAGTTGCCTTCGGAGGTAGAGGTGGTTGACGTGGTTCGCCAGGTTACGTCGGCATGGAATTTGAGCACACGCGGCATCCGTCAGTTGCTTATCATACTAAATGATGATTTTAAGCGTAGCGTTGTGGAATGGGCTTTAGCTACATTCGATTATTGCACATCCAACAAGCGTATCATTTGCCGTCGCCAGACTGCCATGTTTGAGCGTTTCTTGATGCGCTACGGTATAGATCAGAACGAGAACGAAAAAGACACCCTGCGTCGTATCATCAACCGATGGCTGACCTCAGACCATAGCAATTTTAAAGCTTACTCGTGTGCTGATATGCAGTATATAGACGACAGTGAGAAGGTTTACTTCGTTGATGATGTATTGTTTGATGATTAAAGTTATGTAAACAAGAGTTAATTTAAAGTTTAAAACAAGTTAAAAAACAACCATTTTAAGTGTACAAAAATGCGGACTACCAACAAATGTAGAGAATTATTCCTTGACGGCATCACTGATGTGATGTTTTACCCAAAGGACTCTTGCGTTTTCCCCATACCATTCAGCATGGCGCAAGTTTTATATATTAACGATTGCAAATTGCCCGACGAGCCAACCTTGCGACTGGCTACGAGTGGCGAGGACTTCGTTGTTGTTGAGAATCTCAGTGTAAAGGTGACGCTTTCCAAGCAAGGTAATGGTACCATATACACCTATGATATTAGTGCGAATGTGGTAGATGGAGGCGAAAATGTGCGTGAAGCCTACCGAAGTATGCGCGGAAAAGACTATTATGTTGTATTACGAAAGGAAGATGGTTCACTGCAGTTGTGCTACTCTTTGCCTCACACTTTTGGTATGGGCGGCACTCCGACCAGCAGCCAGACAGAGTTGGCACGAACCTTCACCGCCACTACGCAAGCCCTTTCGGAGCCGATACCTATCACACTTCGAGAATAACAAGAGAATGAGTCATTTTTTTATACCTTATAGTATTACGTTAGAGCCGCTGTTCGTGAGAATGGCGGCTTTTTTGTCCTAACACTAAAAACTTCGGTCTTTAATTTTGCATACGTATAATAACACAGCGGAGTGGTAGCAGCTGGCAGCTCACTTGGCTCATAACCAAGAGGTCGATGGTTCGAGTCCATCCTCCGCAACATTTAGCAACCAGGTAAAAAAGGTTGTATTCAGGATAACAACACAAATACAGATTTTACTAATGAAAGGCTTATTTGAAATACTTACCGAAAAGAAGTGGATGGTTAGTCCCGACTTCGTGCATGGTATTCGCAAGTCGCTTGAGCACAATTTAAACACTCATGCGGTCTTCATCAAGCCGGAGAAGAACTGCGGATATGTCACAGCAAATGATGCCGAGGGCAAGACCTACTATCCAGAGGAATATCAGATTTCAGAGGATGGTAAGCAGGTGAGAGGCAACTGGTGTCTGGACCTCCCTGCTGATGACGAGTATGCGCAGACGTTTCCTTTCGTTTCGGTTCTTACTGTTGACGGCCCTATCACTCGCAACGGCGGCTATTGTTCGTATGGTTCTATAGACCATCGCGACATGATGATGCGAGCAACCGATCATCCTCTTTGTCGCGGTCACGTTTTCATCATCAACACTCCTGGCGGTTCTGCTTGGGCAAAGAACGATTATGCTCTTGCCATTGACTATGCCCACTCCAAGGGTCAGAAAGTTATAGCCTTGGTTGATGGTCTTTGCGCTTCGGCTGGAATGTACCTCGCTTCACTTTGCGACGAGCGCTATTACATGAACCCGAAAGACCAGATTGGTTGTATCGGTGTAATGGCAGCGTTCTATACTTTGCCGGATGGCGCAAAAGCCAAGTATAGCGATGAGACCTATCACGAAATCTACGATCCTAAGTCATTTGACAAGAACAAGGCTTACCGCGACATCGCTAATAAGGATGATGACAAGGAACTTATCAAGGAACTTGCCGATCTTGGCGTTGAGTTCCGTGCCGACGTAAAGAAGGCTTGCCCCAATGCTTCTGACGAGCATCTGCATGGCAAGGTGTTTAATGCCGAGGATGTGAAGGGCGTGCTGATGGACGGTCAGTCATCATTCATGGGAGTGGTGCAACATGCCTTTGAACTTTATGATGGCAGAGCTGAACTTATCAATCGTGAGCAGACGATTGAGCCACAAGATGAGCCGGAGAATGAGCCAGAATCAGAGAAGCCGGAGGAAGCAACCAACACAAACACAAGTATAAACATGGAGAATTACCCATTGATTTGTTCTGCTTGCGGATTGCAGGCTGGCGAGATTGCCGTTACGGAAGAGGGCGCGTACATGAACGCCTCGCTTCTTGACTCTCTCGAAGCCCACATGAAAGAAGCTGAGCAGAAGGTGACTAACGCAGAGCAGAAAGTCACCACAGCGGAGAACGCTCTCGCAGAATTGCAGGGCAAGTTCGATGAACTCTCCGCCCAGGTAAACGCAGCCAACGAAGCAAAGGCAGTCGCGGAGAACGCACTTGCCCAGGCTAAGGAGGCTCACAGTAAAGAACTAAGCGACCTTAACGCGCAGCACACTGAAGCCATTGCTAAGAAGGACGACGAGTTGAAAACTCTCACCGAGGCAAAGGAGAAGGCCGAAATCGAATTTCAGGGCGCTAAGGACGCACTCGCCACAGCCGAGCAGACCATTGCCGACAAGCAGGCTCAGCTTGCTGCCCTCACCAATGAGGCTGGCGAAGAGCTGAACAGCGGCGAGGCTCCTGAGAACAATGGCGAGGGAGTAAAGGTCAAATCCTTGCGTACCTTTGATGGTAGCAAGTACAAGACCAACGTTGAGCGAAAGGCTGCTTTCCAGCGCTTCCTGCATGGCGAGGAAGAGAAGTAAAAACTCTCAACCAACACAAACAACAAAAACATTAACAAAGACACAAAACACAACAATTATGGCAAATTTACCTAAAGATTTTATCGGCCTTGACGCGCTCCAGCACGTAGCCGAGGAGGTTTCTAAGGAAATTGTAATGGGTCCGGGTTATTCGGATGCAGAAGAGATGGACCGCCTTGGTATCGACATCATCACTGGTGTTCAGTTCAAGCGTACCTTCCACTTGTTCATTCGCAAGGGTGGCACCACACGTCGTAAGGACGTTCACCGCGAAATCAACAGCGAATCTGGATTTTTGAAAGAGCGTACGCTTACCTCGAAGCTCTCTTGGGATAAGTTTCCCGGCAATATCGACGACTTCTGTGAAACAGTATTCGGAACAGACGCTCAGGGTCAGTTCCCTCTCTCCTCACAGGCTGTAGAGGCAATCCTAAAGGACTACGCCGACAACCTCGCAGCTAACCTTTGGTTTGGCGACATCTCGCTCGACAATGGCGACGATGGTGTTCCTGCTCATGATCAGGCAATGGCGCTCTACGACGGTTTCCACACCTGCATCAAGCACGACATCGAGGATGGCCTTATTTCAGAGGCTAACGGCAACCTTGTTCCTTGTGAGGCCATCTCCGCTCCAGCTAACAACGACGACTCCTCGCCTTACGACAACTTCTTGGCTTGGCACATGAAGTGGGATGAGCGTCTGCGCAAGGTTCCTACACGTGTCTACATGAACGAGACCACAGCTATGAACATCGCTGCCGGTTATGCCAACAAGTTCCATGGCAACTTCCGGGTAGACTATAATCAGGGCGACAACTTCAAGTTGCCTGGACTCTCAAAGGTTACTATCTGTCCTATCTCAGGCTTCGGCGAGGGCGACCGTATGTACGCTACCATCGACAAGAACTTTGTTTATGGCGTTGACACTACGAGCAACCAGCAGTACGTAAGTGTTCGCCTCGGTTCTGACCGAGACCACAGAGACCTGTCTTTCCAGATTCAAAGTATTCAGGGCTGCGGTACGAGATCTTTCTTGCGTAGCGCCCTATGCGTCAGCGACGGTTCGCTCGTTGCTCCTGAGTATGTAGCAGGCGACTACGACAACACTAAGCTCGTTGTCACACTCGCAGGCACCGACGGCCAGAAGCCAGACGGCACTGTTAAGGTGAACGGATCTGCTTACACCAAGCCTCTCGACACCACACCTAACCAGATTCTCACTCTTGAGGCAACCGACGGCACCAACTATAAGTTTGATAGTTGGAGCAACGGCAAGAAGGACAAGAAGATCCAGCTCACTGCCACCGGCATGAACATGGGCTTGACAGCGTTCTTCAAGAAGGGCAGCTAACCTCACGAGGCGGTTTTCTAATGTCTCTATAAATCCCGGCGGCGGTCGCTTGACCTGACGGAATATAGCGTACCGTCGCCATTCTTTTAGATAACACAACACAACAACACAAAAACTTATAAGAATATGGCAGTACAAGCAACATGTCCTGAACTCAAGGACATCCTCGCAGCTAATGAGTGCTTGGAGAATTTTGGTGGTCTTGGTATCAATGTCTATGCTTTCAACAAGGCTGACCTTAAGGCTCCGTTGAAGGCAGAAAAGAACATCTACCCTGCCCTGACCTCTGAATCGTTCAACACAGGCAAGGGTCTCTACAAATTCGAGTGCAAGGAAAGTAGTCAGGGACACACTTTCGAGAGCCTTGGCCGCAGAAAAGGTTTCAAGCAGCAGCTTGACTACGTGCTTGAGAGCGTAGATGCAGAATCGGCAGTAGTAGCTCGCGCCATGAACAACCTCGACCTTGGTTATATCATTCAGGATGGCGCGAAGAGCATCATCGTGTACGACTCTCAGCACAAGTTTGAGTATGCTTCGGGTGGCATTAAGGGCGACACGGGCAAGAAGCCCGACGACGACCGTCAGGTGGAACTGTCCGGTTCTCTGCAACCCTGTACATACGGACGCTACGAGATTACAGAGCCTGAGACCGGCGGCTGGGACTCGCTTCTTGCGTCAAAAAACGCGTAAGCGATATTGAAACTCAGAGCGAAAGCAATATCGCTACACAGGCTCTTGATGACGCCGATTCTTCTTTCTTCAGCGTAAACGATGGAGAAGATGAAACTTCGGCAAATAAGAGTAAGAAGTAATCGCTCATACAAGATATACTACTCTTGTCATACGATAATCTCCGTATCAATCCTTTATATAAAAGGAAAGATACGGGGATTTTTTATTCTATAAACATTAGTGTTCTTATGTGTTTATCTTATAATTAGTGTTTTTAATACCAGATGGAAACAAAATAGAACAAATATGCTTAAATTTGCAATTAGAAACTCTTTTTTGTTTGCATTGTTACAAACATCGAATAACTAAAAATTATAGGATTTATGGAACTAAGACATTTACGTTCATTTGTATTCGTTGCCGAAACGAAGTCGTTTAGCACGGCTGCAACACGCTGCTGTGTAACCCAGTCGGCGGTAAGTCAGCATATACGTGCCCTGGAGGACGAATTAGGTTGCAAGCTGCTTATTCGAACCTCTCACGATATTATGCTCACGGAAAGCGGTACGACGCTGCTGCCTCGCGCCAAAGAAATACTCAAGCAGACCGAGGACTGCAAAGAACAAATCAACGCTCTCAACAATTGCATGACGGGCGAATTGCGTATCGGTGTCGGCTCGTTTATTGCGCCGTATATTCGTATGGCGGCTTTGATATTCATGGATCGATACCCTAATGTGCGCATCAACGCCGACTTTACCAAAGCGCACCTTCTCAACCAATCGTTAAGGGCGCACATGTTAGATCTTGCATTCACTATGAATATGGCTTATAGTCACGAAGGGATAGAGTCGAGACCTTGCATACCCTTCAACGTCTACGCCATCATGCGTGACACCCATCCCCTTGCCGCTCTCCCGAAAGTCTCGTACGAAGACCTTCAGAAGCATCCCATCATCATGCCCGACGTTGGCGAGCGTGCATTTGAGACCTGCCAGCAGTACATTCAGCGCGATTTGCATAAGCTCAATATCAAATGTATTATCAGTAGTCCCGACGAAGCTCTTGCCTCGGTTGAAGAGACCAAGTACGTGACATTTATGCCCAAACTCTATTTGCGTAACCACCCCACCCTTGTAGCACGCCCAATTGTCGGACTTGAGCAGCAGTTGATGAGTAACGCACATTGGATGCAAGATGTGCCCCAGAAGCGAGCCGCCCAACTCTTTCTGGATATAATCAGAGACGAGGTTGTGCCATACATTGCAGTAGCGGAAGATTCGCGAGGGCAGTTCGTGCCTCCACCTCGACAGACATTAGAATCTCTTATAAAAAGCCAAGCCTCACGTTAGCTGCGTGGGGCTTTTTTATGCTGTCATTAGCCGAAATTATACCTTATTTCACAGCAAAAACTCTTAATGAGAAACACTTCACGTTCTCTGCTTTCTACTCTACCTTTGCATCAAGTTCAATAATGAACGAAACAACCAAAACACAAACACTATGCAGATTAAAACTAATGACGGCAACTATGATGTTGCCAGCAAGGGACTTGGCAACACAGCCCTGGGTCTCGGCATCGCAGGCTTGGCAACGAGTCTGCTGGGAGGTAGCGCCTCGCTTCTGGGCATCGGAAGAAACAACGGTATGACCGCCAACCCTGCCGACCCCGACGCACGTTTCGTAACCAAGAGTGAGACTAACCTTATTCAGGAGAACAGCACTCTGAAGACCGAACTCGCCATTCAGAAGAGTGAGAACTACACCGACAAGAAACTTGTGGAAGTGACGCAGTATCTCGACACGAAGCTGCGCCGCGTGGAAGACAAGGTAGACGCAAACAAGGATGCACAGCAGGCTGTCAACGCACAGCAGATGGCATACAATGCGGCAGCCAACGCCAGCATCGACGTGCTCAAGTCGCAGGTAGCATCTTTGTCGAGTGTAACCAAACTGTTCATTCCTTCTTCGAACGTATGCCAGACCGGCTGCGGTTGCGGTTGCGGATGCAATCAGTAAGTGAACGAGGTAATCCAGTTAAATATAAATATGGAATACAAGAACTCACAAATCTTGGCGGCGGTCGTGTCCGAGTGGGCACGACCCGCCATTTCGCAGATTGCTGCGGGCAACCTTATGCGCCTACCTATGCTTCAGTCGTTACAAGCCACCATTGGCTCGTTAGGCATCGTCAGCGGCAACTATGCCTTACAGAAAGACATCGAACCACTCATTCAGCCCATCATCAACTCGCTCATCACGCCGATGCTTGCTCGATATTTTGGTCAGATACCCGAAGAGAGCATACCGCAGATGGCGCATGATATTGTGGAGAAGATGCGCGCCAACGGATCGATGTCGGTACTCGAAGGCATGGTGACGTTTGAGGAAGAAGACCTCGCCGAACTTGCCGACCTTCTCGACAAGAATCTCCCCGTAGGGCAGACACAAGACTATCAGGTGAAACATTAAACAGAGTAACAAACCCAGCGGCGGCAAGCATCGTCGCTATAATAAAACAGAAAAAATATTATGAACAAACGTACTATTCCGGCTATAATCGTAGCCACTCTTGCGGCAGGTGCTACCGCCGCCGCACCTTATTATGATGTCAATATCACACAGCAGCTCTGCACGCCGGCTTGCGTAGACGAGACACCCGTGTTTACTCCGAAGTTCTCCGTCAAGAGCATTGCCAACGTAGGCACATCGCAGTATATCATCGTCATTCACGTCGAAGGCGTAATAAGCTACATCCCTTGCAACTGCGGCTCGTGCTGCACACGCTCACAAGTGGTGTCGCAAGACTTCACCATCCCCGTGTTCAGCGCTACCGCCATCAACTCGGTAAACATAGCAGTTGGAACCGTACAGAACGGCATCGCACGCGTTTCGTGCTGTAGTTGCTCCAAGACCTTCGTCTCCGACTGCCCCGTAACTCTTACCCTTGCAACAACATAAAACCATGATAGTTCTGATAGCTATAGCCACTATGATAGCCGCCACGCTTGCCCAGCATCTCGGACTTGCCGAAGCCATGGCCCGCGTTGTCGATAAGGTCGCATCGTGTCCTCAGTGTTTCACTTTCTGGACTACAATGACGACATTGCTCTACCTCGGCTACGATGTCTACGTATCTGCTTTGGCGGCTATTGTGGCGGCATATCTGTCGAACTGGTTCGTATTGCTGTTGCTCATCGTTCAACGAAAATTTACGCAGCTGTATGAAAAAGAAAGACACACCACCGACCGCCTCGACTACTGAGGCAAAGGTTGAAACTAAGCCCGAAGTGAAGACATTCTTCCCTATATTGCACGTCTCTGTGCAAAAAACGCTACTTGTCCCACATTTTCGTGGCATTTGTCCCACATGTTAAACATTTAAAAACTCAAACAACATGAATTACAAACAAATGATTGAACAGGCTCGTGCCAATGGCATGGCTACCGAGAAGAAGATGTGGGCAGCTGTAGAAACTCTTTCCACCGACCTTCTTGCGCTTGAGCAGACCAATCCTAAGCTCTACTGGCACATACTGCGTCGTCAGCACGCCGTGCTCTACGGACGCCACTACTCAGAGAAGATGGCAAACCACGACGTGAACGCTCTCGTCTATAGCGGCATGTACGACGAAGAAGGTACGCCCACCGACGGAGGTGCGCATTGGACTCGCATCAAGGTAGACGAGCTGACCAAAGGCATGAAGTTTCATGCGAATGTCAACGCGTGGGACAAATACGTAGCCTTCAACTCCATGTACGCCGACCTTTGCTCTTGTATGGGCGAAGAGGATATAATCAAGGCCGCCTACGCCTTCTACTTCTGCGATGACGACTGGCAGCCCTGCGAAGACGACTGTACGAAGATTTGGGACTACAACGCTTTGCACGCTACCTTGTAAGATTTGATATTTACATTTGTTTTACCTCAAGCCACTTTGCACCGATCGGAGGTTCTGCAGAGTGGCTTTTCCGTATTGCCCGTCCTCGCAATGTCCGTATCACGAAAATAACTTTCTCTATCTTTGCTCATGGAAAGTTTAATAAAATCATAGTTTTATGTTTAGCACACAAAACACCCGCAGCGTTGACCTGCGTCTGCCACGTTCATGGGACGAGTGTACGACCGAGCAGCTTGAGCTGATCTCTCGCGTAATGCTTGAGCAGATAGAGCGAGTTGACCGCTACCACCCGTTTGATATGCGCAATGTCAAGTTAGCGTGCTTCTTCTTGTTTGCCGGTGTGGAGATAGTGAACGCCCCCGACCCATTGCTTCCAATCGAACACCAATGCTATATGTGTCGAATGGCGTCCGACCGACCTCGTCGTATGCGACTGACACGCAAGAGTGACAGCGAAAAAGTCTTCCCTCTTTACCTCTGGCAACTCGAATATTGGCTCTCGCCCAAGGCAAACACAAAAGATCGTCAGTCGGCGGAGCACATCGCCGCCGGAGCGGGCATCCTCGATTGGATGGACGGCGAAAAGGCCAGCGTACTTACGCGCTTCCCATATCCCCGGCTGCGCCTGCGCAATCCGCAACACTGGCTACGCAAGCGTACTGAGTTTGAAGGGCCGGCGCAAGACATGGACGGATTTTCATGGCAGCAGTATCGTTTTGCTTCCAACTTCATGGGCCAATACACTCAGCTCTCCAACAATCTGATAAAGATGAAGCAGATGGGCACGTTCAAGCCGGAGCAGATAGCGCAGCAAGCAGACAGCGTAAACCAGGCACGCGCCATGTTTCTCGCTACTATCTTTAATCGGTGCATCCCATACCTTGACCCGAACACCTCGCTGCGCACCGTCGATTTCCACTATGACACGCGTCAGTTCAACGACAACGCAGCCTACTTTCGCCGCTTCCCCGACTACCGCTGGCAGCCCATCCTCTTCTGGTGGACCGGTATGATGCACACCCTCTCACGGCGTTATCCTCATGTGTTCAAGGTGCAGAAGATTGACCGCACGCAACCCCCCTCCACCCCACTTGAGATATACACCGCCACCATCGCCACCATGCAGAAATACGCCTCGCTCACCGAAGACCAGGTAAACAACCAGTCGTACTCGCTTGTATTAGAGCATCTGGAGAGATTGAGCAAGGAGAATGAGGACATGGAGAAGATTAGAAAGAGTAAGTAATGATGTATTAACGAAAATATAGGGTATGAAGAAGATTATGTTCAGCGACAAGTACGGTCTCACACAGGCCGTACTCGAAGGCAGAAAGACTCAGACAAGAAGAATAGCCGATACCGCGGGAAGATTGAGGGATATTACAGTTAGGCAGGCTTTAGAAGAAGTAAACAAAGGCAGAGCATGTCTGTTTGACGAGGGAAGACCTCTCGCTCTATCCGCTTACAAACTCGGCGAAACTATAGCCATTGCGCAGAAGTATGCAGATCTGGCGTATGACGGTGAATTTTTTCGTCTTTTAGGGAAGGTCATATTCGAGAAAGGATGCCACAACAAGATGTTTGTGAAGGCAGACTTTATGCCGCACCGCATCCGCATTACTAACATTCGTGTCGAGCGTCTGCAAGACATCAGCGAGGAAGATTGCATAGCGGAAGGCGTTTGGCGTGACGACAACGTAGAACTTGAAGGTACGACGTATTGGTACCATGGTCTTGCCAACTCTTCGCTCCGCACTCCGCAGGAAGCCTACGCCTCCCTTATCGACCGCATCTCCGGCAAAGGAACTTGGGAGAGTAACCCTTATGTGTTCGTTTATGATTTTGAACTAATAGATTAGCTTATGTATATCAAGGTAATACATCGCAACCGTCCCGGTTGCGAAAAAGTGACAAACAATAACGTCACAATAACCGACCCTTCGGACCTTTTTTCGACTATAGAAGATGCGTTGAAATATTGGAAAGAACTTGACCGTAATGCCGTAAGGTTGAATTTGGAGGATTTAAGCGGAACAAAGTAAAGTATTAACGAAAATATAGAGGACAATGAGAAAAGAGAAAATAAAGCAGTTGATGGATGTAATGCAGGCGTATGTAAATGGCAAAACTATCCAGTATTACAAAGTTGACCTTAGCTTTAAGATTGAACATCCAGGAGAGCCTAATTTCAACAATAAATGGGTAGATGTGGATGAAGAACATCTTTTTAGACCTGATTTGTACGACTACCGCATCAAGCCCGAACCCCGGAATCGCTCGTTTAAGAACGCAGAAGAATGCTGGCAAGAGATGCTGAAACACCAACCGTTCGGTTGGATTAAGAGCAAGACAGATGGCCATTATTCTATGGTCACGGTGGTATATGATGCTGAAGACATGAGGAGTCTTGCGATAAGCGGTAATCATATTTGGTCTCTCGATGAAACAATGAGCGACTACACCTTCGCCGATGGCGCACCCTTCGGCATAGTTATAAAGGAGAAATAGAAGATGAAGTTACGATTGACAAAAAAGCTCGCCCACACTCTAATTCAACAGTAATTTATGAAGCGAAAAGAAAGACAATACATCGTGACCATTAATTCGGAATATGTTCGTTATTTGTATGGGCATCAGACTGGAAACAAGGTATCGCAGGATGAGATTCTTTGCGAAGTAATAAAAGATATAGACGATTTTCTTGAAGGCAAGACAAAGAGAATAATCCGTTTTCTCTTGCCCGACGGGTCATTATCGTTCACCATTACGCCACTTGTGCAGCATAACTTGCAAGAACGACGCAAGGCGAAGCGAAGAAAGAGATAAAAATGATATGAGTATTAACGAAAATATAGATAGGCAATGATAAAACCCGAAGATATAAGAATAGGCGACCTGGTAAAGATTAGCCGCGATTGCATGTTTCCGAAAGGCACGAAATGCGTTGTTACCGATATAAATCCCCTAACAGTCTTTGAAGACAAAAAAGGAACAGCCTGTCTAAGCGCTATCAATGATGACGATGACGGACCATGGTGGATTTGGTGCTGTAAAATTGAAGGAGTCCCCATCACCCCCGAATTTCTCGTAAAGAACGGTTTTAAGGTTAGAGTATCAAGGGTATATTACACAAAGTTGATAGGAGATGCAAACTTCTTACAACGAAATATCGCTATTGAACGTAAACGTAACGACTGGGCTGTATTCATCAGATACAAAAAAATTCCCGACTCGGTTTTATTACGCCACATTCAACACGTTCACGAGCTCCAACATATTCTTTGGGCATTGGGCTTGGATGCAGAACTAAAAATATAAACAAGATATGAAATTTGGTATTATTGATTTTATGAAGGCATCGCTTCAGGTAGCCTTCATCGTAATGAAACTCTGCGGAGCAATCAGTTGGTCGTGGTGGTTAGTAATGCTGCCCATTCTCTTTGTTGTAGTGCAAAACGTTCTCGTACTCTTTCTTTACGTTTTCACAAAGTGGCATAAGTCGCGTCAACTCTTCAAGCAGTATGGCACCGACAATGAGCTTGCTATTCGCGTGAAAAAGATGCAGCAGGAAAGAGAGAAGTTGGAGCGAGAAAGGTCACAGTCCACCACAACGAAACAATGACCCGCATCTACATTTCCGTGCATCCCGTTAGCCATCGACTCGAATGGCGAGGATGGGGGGGTAGTTTCTCGCCCGCCCTTCGAGCCACCGACTACAAATGCCCACATTGCATAATGATGGAATATGACTGACCCTCACTACAAGCGCGGCACTATCCGCAAGGATGGCAAGCTGTATGGCCGCTATCCCGACGGCTCACTCTATCGCATCTACTCCACCACCGACCGACCGTTTCTTCAGTTGGTGGACCGAGAGGGCGAGACGTTCCTTCGCATACGCCAAGCTACCGAGCTGGGCTACACCGACTGCCCTTGTCCTGGAGCCGCCGACCTAAGCTATCCGTCCTCGGCTCTGAGGCGCAGTCGCACAGTCGGGGGGGGTAAGCTGGTGAACGCTCTGACCGCAGTAAGCGGCGGAATCTGTGTGTTTGTTGAATTATAAATTAAAGGAGAAATGAATTATGAGTTACAATACAACGAAGATAATCGTATTTAACGATGAAAAGGAAAAAGATGAAGACGTAAAACTCTTATACGCTACCGAATCCGGCATCGTGTGTATCACCTGTGGAGAGCGAGACGTATTTCTTACCCACGACCAATTTAAGGCTTTGGCTTATCTTATGAGGAGATGTTTCTATACAAGAGATATGTTGGATAAAACGCAGGTAGCCATCGATCGTTGCGATTGTCCTTATAACGTCTTTTCTTCTCACAACGAAATTACTTGGGAATTGGAGGTTAAAAAGGATGGAGATGAGAAATCTTGACTTTTATCAATATCCTCGTGGTAACAATGATGGAGGTAGATTATACACTGACGTTTGCCCGACCGTAACAATCAATTCGTGGCAACAAAATGTATTTCTAATTGAAAAATATGAATAACAGCGCAATAGACTATCACATCCCGAAAATCGGGGGGTATATACGCAAGCAACTGCCGAGTTCAATAAAGGAAGCCTAAGCGGACTAAGCCGCTGTCTGAAGGCTAATGTGAACGATGCAGGAGTAATGATTGAATACGAATAAAAGTAAGACAACAATGATCACAAAACTCAACTTCACCGACCGCACCATCAAGAGCTATGCCATCCGCAAGCTCACACCCAAGGAGTGTTTTCGTCTGATGGGTGTTCGCGACAATGTAATCGGCATGATGCAGAGCAGTAATGCTCAAGCAGCCGAACGGCTGCCCGACTGGAAGGGCAAGGGCAAACCCGAAGACATGGCCATATCAGCGTCACAGCAGTACAAACAAGCCGGCAACTCAATTGTCGTGGATGTGTTGGCCCATATCTACGAGCAGTTGTTCTATCCGAAGCCGAATCAGCGCAAATTCAGGCAACTCTCGCTCTTCACCGACACCGGCGACTATCTGCCCGACATGCCGAAGAACTTAGCTAACTCTGGTAAGGAAAAGATTTTCCTTACCACGTTCTCCGGCTACGACTCGCAGCTCATGGCAGCCGACTTACTAAAGTCTTGGCACCCCGATTTTCGTTGGACGTGCGTCGGATGGAGCGACATCGACAAATACGCCTGTCAGATGCACGACCTCGTATTTCCTCAGTTTGCCGACTGCGCTCTTGGCGATATTACCAAGATTGATTGGCATAAGGTACAGGAAAACTCAATAGGGGACAAAAACGTTGACCTTTTGACTTGCTCTTCTCCTTGTCAGGACATCTCGCAAGCTGGTAAGCAGATGGGGCTTCAGGAAGGTAGCGGCACACGAAGTGCCTTGCTCTGGTACGTGATAGATGCCATAGAGGTGTTGCAACCTAAATATTTCTTGCAGGAGAACGTGGCAGCACTGGTAAACAAAAAATTCATGCCCGATTTTCAGAAGTGGCTTGACAAACTCTCCTCGCTCGGCTATGTCTCTCGTTGGGCACGCCTGAACGCCAAAAACTACGGTGTACCGCAGAATCGTGACAGAGTTTTTCTTCTTTCCATGCGCCGTGACGTAGCCTTCGACTATCAGTTCCCCGAACCATTCGAGCTGAAAACCAGACTGGAAGACGTGCTCGAAGAGGAAGTGGCCGACCGCTATTTCCTAAAAGATGATGCCGTGAGCAAGTTCCTCAAGGCAAATGACTCTGACAACGCCCTATTTCTTCAGTTTGACCTGCCACCGACACACGAGGCTGCAATGTTCTTGAAAACGTGGCTTACGTTGTGGATGCAAGCAGCCGATGGTTGGAAAATGACATCTACAAGTCTCCAGCTCGCCCTTTATTCGGCAAAGCAGAAAATGGAGCAGTCTTATTCCGTGTTCATGGATAAGGGTGTGGCTGCGTTAGGCGATGAGTTTCAACGGTTGTTCAAGGAGAATATGGAGAGGAAGAAGGATGGAGATAAATAACCCACTTCATGCTATACAAAATGGGGGGGGACGATTGCACCTGCTATCACCTCCCACTATTTCAAAGCGGGCGTGCGAGACTTTCTTTTTGCACTTGCCATACCTCACTGCTGTTTAATAATAGAGTATGATTGACAAGATTGGCAATATTTATTACGACAAGTGGAAGTCGGGCTTCGATGGTAATATCTGCGGCACGAAAGGTATATGCCCTCCCCTAACCTTGTCAACACAAACGGGGAGGGTAATGATTGAATATGCTTAGGAACCCTCGCCCTATCGTTCTCGGCTCCTACAGCCCTTCACAGAACGGTATCATCGTGTCGCCTCATGGCATAGCGCTGTGTATAACCAGAGGAGGTAAGGGGCACGATGTGGATAAACCCAAAATTCTCATAGAGTATGATTGACTGTTCTATTCTCGTTCACTACCGCACCGAAGAGGCAAAAGCCTATCGCCGCAAGCATGGCGACCGTGGAGGGTGCAAATACGGCGATAAGTATCACCGCCCCAGCCCGTGGCCGTGGTGCAATTCGATAACAACAGTAACAAAAGACAACCTATTATGCTTAACATTTATCTGATACACGAAGCCAGAACCGAACACGCGAAAGCTGTGCGTCGCTTAATAGGCACTAACGACTTTCGTGATAAAGAATGGCATCTGCGTAAAGGATGTCTGACGCAATGTATAGGTACATTTCTTACTACAGACAATCTGATTGCAATATGCTACGAATAAGAATAGCAGCCTTCCGAGGTCGCCCGTTGAATGGTGACGGTTACTCCAACATTCAGCGAATGGAGATAAACGGGGGGGGTACAACCAACACCCTCACCTCAGTAGGCAAAGACAATATGGTATTGATAACGTATGATTAACCAAATTCCTTTTGTGCAACGCACATCGCAACTCTGCCCACGTCGGGGATACTCCACCGCCCTATCTGCACGCTACGACGGATGGGCAGGTCTTTATGACGAGCACGGACAGCACACTATTATATTAATAGAATATGAATAGGCATACACTAAATTGTCCGTCCGGTATCTGCTGCGTCCTGACATCCCATTATGCAAGAGAAGGATGGGCGAACATAGCAAGCAATACAACATCGCAATGCAAAGCGCCCGCAGTATTGATAGAATATGTGTAACAATCTAAAATAGAGATATTATGAGGCAAAGAAAAACAAGAAGCATCCCTAAAACGGGAGTAAAAACTTTCGAGAATGAGAAACTATCAGCTTTTCTCCACAGTCTGCCTGAAGGAGATATGCTTTATTCGCCTTTGTTAGGCTACATGACGGTGTATGACATCAACGAATCGGGCGTTGTGATGGCACTCCCTAATCCTGCCGAGAATGAACCATACGATTGGCCTTTCCTTTACGACGGACGTATATCGCACTTTCCCCAAGGAGAGTGTATGCTGTTTCTCTCGCATCTTTACCGAAGTTGGAATGTGCTCAATTTCCAGCTGGGCGACATCGTGGCAATGGACATCAAGTATAAAGATGGCAACATTCTGACCTACATTGTGATTTTCAGCGAAGTGGAATCTACTGATTATCCCAAGATAAGGACATACGCCTGCTTATGCAAAAACAGCGACGTGCTTACTCCTTACGCTCTGCTTGATCTTCGCGGTACACGCGAAGAAGAAGAAAGCATCGAACTGAGATACGCTACGCCTACGGAAGAAAAACTTCTCAATAATGCCGTGGAGAAAATCGGGAAAAGATGGGATAAGGTAAAGCTGCGTCTTGTGTCATTAGATTCTGAAGCTCAAACTCCCGAGCAGCTGCGTGAGGGCTTCAAAGCCTTGCAGGAAGAATACTCTCGCTTGTGTGAACATTGCAAGAAGTTAGAGAATGAGCGTAACTATTTCCAAAAGAAAGCAGAGTTAGAGTCAGGTAGACACAGGAAATATTATACAAGGCTATCGAATAAGTAGGGCAGAGTAAACTACAGACAGATGACTGACAAGTATTACATCGGCTGGGTACGCTCCGGTAAGGATGGCAAAGGACTTGTAAAGAGTCGCCCACGTAAGCAAATAGCCAATGCTGTGACGACATTCACGCCAGGCAGTTTTGCCGACCCTCGTGACGGACTTGGCAATACAACACCGCATGTGATATATGAGTTTGAATAATAACAAGGGACACCGAACGGAATCTGGTCGGATGGCGAACGAAATTCGACCGGACGGCGAACGAAATCCAATCGGACTCCGAACGGAATCCAATTGGAAACCGAACGGAACCTGCCCTGCGGACTTTACAATACGACATTGTATGTAGTATAGGAGTTTAAATAAACCAAAAACGAATAAATTATGAGTAAAGAGATTAAGAGCACAGAAGAAGCTATCATTTGGCGTTTAGGCTTGATGGCAAAGGAAAATGTGGAATTGGAGCAACGTGTGCATCAACTTATGGACGAATACAACAGAGTCGCGAAAGAGTTGCGCGAAGCAGAAATGCGCAAGGAAGAAGCCCCTACGAGACAAACGATCAGCGAGATGCGCCAGATGCGCGACCATTGCGACAAGTTGGAGGTCGAAAGCAACTATTTAAATAAGTTCTTAATCGCAGTTAGTTCGTTTCTGAAAAACCACAAACTGTATATGGCTTACGGAGCATCATGCCCTTATCGGTCTGATCACCTTGTCGTGAGTCTTCCGCCCTGTCGAGATTGTTGTTCATACCTAAGTGACTTGGAGGACTGCGGTGTGATCTGCAGAGAGAGGTTTTCAGAGGCAAATGTTAGTTTCACTCGCGCCGAAGATTCTTGATGGAGCACTTACTTACGTCGCCCTTTCTCCATTTCTTTCCAATATTGCAAAGATTGGAAAGAATGGAGTTCTCACTTCGAAACCGCGCACTCTGAGTATTCTGCGGTCAAAAACAATATTTCATTTATGATACAACATCAGCATTGGAAAGATTCTATTCGCATACTCGTCACCGATGAGCTGCATCATGGCAGCGTGCAGGCGTTTATTCCGAACCTCATTGAAGATAAGCCTTTGGATGGCGAGGCAGACGCTCTCATTTATTCGCTGTGGGTGGGAGAAGCGCACCGTGGTCGCGAGGTGGCAAAGCACTTGATGGAGGCAGTCGAAAGGGAACTGAAATCCTATGGCGTAAAAACTGTAGCAATATCGTGGGACGGACGCGACTCTCCCCAGTGGGTGTTGCAATGGTATGAAAGATTAGGCTACGAGGGAAAAGCGTTCGACTATCGCTGCTGTACGCTTCTCAAACGGCTGTGATATTTGTCATCAGATGAAACAAATCTACTACACATTTCTTTTTTATTAACGAATTTATAGAACAAAAATGAGTGACTTAAAGATTTTTGCTAAGACCATCGAGCCTGAAGCCAAGGAGCAAGTAAGGCAGATGGCAGAGAGCGTAGCCTACCGCGACTGCAATATACGCATTATGCCTGACTGTCATGCGGGTAAGGGATGCCCAATAGGTACGGTAATTCAGACTGCTGGCAAGGTTGTACCTAACACCGTAGGCGTGGATATAGGCTGTGGTATGTTGGTATTCAAGTTCGCTGAGAAGGATATAAACCTTTCGCTTCTCGACCGAATCATCAACGAGTCGGTGCCGAGCGGATTTGACGTTCACGAAAAGTCCAAGCTAAAAGATTGGAGTCCGTTTACGTCACCTCTTTTGCTCGATTTGCACGAAAGGACACAAGGTTGCTTCGATCTCGACTATATCGGACGCTCGCTTGGCACCCTCGGTGGCGGCAATCACTTCATCGAGCTGGACGAGGACGAGCAGGGCTGTAAGTATCTTGTGATACATTCGGGCAGTCGCAATCTCGGAGTTAAGGTGTGCAACTTTTTCCAACACTTAGCCAAGAAGAATGTGAATCGAAACGAGGAGCGCAAGCGCATCATCGAAGACTTAAAAAAGTACGGCTTAGAGAGGGAAATTAACAATACGTTGCGTCGCTTTGGCACCGTGCCTCCTGACCTCGCCTATCTTGAGGGAGAAGCCCTCAATGCCTATAATTTCGCAGCGAACGTCTGTCAGTATTTTGCCGACGACAACAGATGGAATATAGCAATGCCTATAATCCATGGGCTTCAATTATCGTTCGTGGATTTCTTTACCACCAGACATAACTATTTTGACATACACTCAGGCATCATCCGAAAAGGAGCTGTGCGTGCCGAAAAAGGCGAACAGCTCATAATTCCTCTGAACATGCGCGACGGTTGTCTTCTGTGTACAGGCAAGGGCAACGACGACTGGCTTCAGTCGGCTCCGCACGGTGCTGGCAGACTGATGTCGCGCTGGGCGGCCAAGAAGCAGCTCAGCATGGAGGAATACCGCCAGCAGATGCACGACATTTACTCCACATCGGTATGCGAGTCCACCATCGACGAATCACCAATGGCGTATAAGTCGGCAGTGGAGATTGAAGAGCTGATAGGCGACACCGTGACCGTGGTGAAGCGCATCAAGCCGATATACAACTTTAAGGCGAAGTAAGACAAATAAAATTTTTATAGAACAATGGAAACAAGCTTATTGAAAAACTTCTTGTGCATGTTGGGCGTGATAGGAGTAGTAATCCTTATCGCTTGCCTTATTTGCCTGTTGCGTGAGTTCTTTCGTACCAGGAGAGAAAGAAAGGCAAAGCAAAAGGAGGAATGCCAACAGCAGGAAAAACCTACATGGCTGCCGATACCGCCTGTGCTCCTCACTCCAAAAGAGCGTCGCGAATACATGCTCAACCATATCGAGGACGGACGGTTTTATGCAATCTTCTCGCTCCGCAACTCCGACACCACCATTGTATGCGCAAAGCGATACGATGCTGAAGAAAAAAGGCTCTATTGTTATGCTTACCTTTGGATAAGCGGAAATGGCGTTTATAACTTGCATGTCAGCGACCCTCGCGGTATAATCAAATTGCGTGATTTTCTCGGCGACAAGCCCCTACGTATCGACTACAATCTCAACCCTGCCCTCGTTGTCTTTGAAGAGGAAAATATCTCGCCCTACCTCACGGAGAGAGATTTCAACGACTTCGTGCTCAGTATACAGAAGGCTGGGCTTGAATGTAATATCGAGAAGGGCGAAGATAATGGGCTGGGCTCTTACAAATATCGCTTGAAAGAAAGAGAAAAGTGAGAACAAACATTATATTAAACAATTAAAAAACAAAACAACAATTATGGAAACAGTAATTTCAGCACTTATCATTTTTTTAGTTATCCTGCTCATTTGTTTCTTGTCGTCTTTGATTGACAAGTTCTGCGGAAAGCGCAAGGATGAGTTTATCGACAAGACCATCGAGAAGGCTATCGACAAGGTTTCGTCTGTCGTTACGTCTAAGATAGCGATGGTATTGGAGAAGTACAAGACAGGTCCCTGGTATCTTGTGGTATATACTGCAGCAGAGGGTCAGCCTATCTGGATTTCTAACAACAACATTCGTTCTGTGCATCCCGATGCTAAGAAACGCCGATTAATAGTGAAGCTATTCAATGGTGAGGATATGGTGATAGAAGACGTGGAGAGCTATGACATCCAGGCTGCAAACGAAATGGCAGACTTTGATTTTCTGTAAAGACAATACGCTCTAATTATAGACTTATGGAACATTCAACTATTGGATTAATCGTTTGGATTTTGGCAGTAGCGTTGATGGTCATTACGTTCCTCTATTGCATGCGTCGAGAGTCTGGCGGCAAGCGGACACCGCTTCGTCAGCTTCATTACACTTCTCCGACACCGCCACCTGCAACATGGAACCTCAAGACCGAGGCAAAGCCCGATAAAAATAATGGCTCGTGGTTTCTTGTGGTCTATGCCGATGTGGACGAAAGAAACTATACTGCCATTGCAGCGGAAAATGTTCTGGATTTTCAGTTTAGTGGCAAAAGAGGAGAAATGAGAATCCACAGCAAGAAACATAGCGGTTTTCCAGACGGTACCCTGCACTTTGAAAACATAAACCGATATAAGTTTTTGCGGGCTTCACAGCTTGGAGATTATCGCGATATGGAAGATGAGTGATAGCCATCTCGTTCATTAAATATATGAATATGGCATAAAACATAACCGCAAAAAGACTTTCCGTAAAACATTGTTTTAAGACTGCGTGGCTCGCAAGGAATCCCGACTGCCCACAACTTGAACTTTCCATTTTTGGTTGTGGCAGGGAAGACGGCGAAGCCCGCAGTCTTTTTTATGTCCGCCCCAGCAAATCAAAATCCGCTATCTTTGCCTTGTAAACAATTCGAGGTTTCTCGCGGCATCTCGCAGCCCTCAACCAACAACACTAACAATACAACGAAAGAATGACAACAGTATCTTCTATCAGCGAGCTCCAACAGCGTAGTGAGGAACTCAAAGCACTGGGCTACGAGGCTGTGCGCCCGGCGGCTTACACCAGACCAAACATGGATGGTAGTCGCACGTTCTCCTGGGGCGATTACGCCCATTCTATGCTCACATCTTCAACTTCGGCAGACTCGGGCGCAGCCCGACGTGAGATTAGCACCGTGTTCGGTTCAAGCGGTGGAGAAAACAAAGCCGTACCGCAGAACGTAGGCACGCCGGGGTTAGGTTTTATGGAGTGGGGCTTGGGCAATCGACTGCCCAACATCGTGTACTTACTTTCTAAAATGTCGCCCTTCCCTGCTGCCGGCATCGACTTCGTGAAGAAGATACTCGTAGGTCGCGGTCCAGTCGCCAAGTACCACTATACACAGTACGTTGGCGGCAATATCACCGAGAAAAACATCCCCTTTGCTTCTGCTGGCACTCTGCTTCGAGGTCAGATAGCGGACCTTAAGGCTAAGGAAAAGCAACTCTCAGAATCGGAGAACGAAAAATCTCGTTCGGAGGCTCAGTTCGCACCGTCGGCGCCCTCGCTCTCCGAACCGAACAGCAGCGAAGACAGCGAGGAGATGAAGTCGCTAAAAGAGAATCTTGCCGAATGGGAACGCACGAACAAAGAACTTCAGGAGTTTATCGACAACAACGACCTGCATCACACCTATCTCGATATGGCTGGCGATATGTCGCTTATGTCACAATGTTTCTGCGAGATTCAGCTTAATCAGCGTCAGCTTGACAAGGACGGACATCCAGTACCCACGTCACAATGGACCCCGAAGGTTGTCGGACTGAAGCATCGCAGTGTTTTCACAACCCGACTGGAGCGCATGGACGATCAGTATCGCATCAACTACGCATACACATCTAATCAGTGGCTCGACTCGTCGCAGGTGCAGACTTCGCTCAAGCCCGAGGACATGCGCATAGCCGCCGTGCCCTATCTCGCGGCCGACACCGCCGTGAAAGACCTCGACCGCCGTGTGCGCGAGGCCCGTCAGCAGCGAGTGAGCCGCAAGAACCGCCCCACGCGCTTCATTATGTCGCCGCGCGACTTCGGAGGTCCTTACTATGCCGACGCTCTCTGGCACAGCATCTTTGCCGGAAGCATCTTCGAATACGCCTTCACCATCGTTGACGACCGACTGACGCGTAAGCGCAACTCTAACATTATTGGTCGTGTAATCTACATCCATCAGGAATACCTCAAGAGTCTCTACACCCAGCAGGGAGAGAACAAAAGCAAGACGATGGCGCAGATTCAGCAGGAGGTGTTCAGCGACATCAACACTTGGCTCTCCAACCCCGACAACGCAGGTCAGGCTCTCATCTCGGCTGTGTTCACCGGTTTGGACGGTAAGGAGCATAAGGCGTGGGAAATTGTCGAAATTGAAAGCAAGGCTAATTCTCAGGCTCAAGCCGAGAAGACCGAACTTCAGGAGATTTCCTCTATCATCTTCTTCGCTATGGGACTCGACTCGAAGCTTATCGGCAACACCCCAGGCGACGCTACATCATCGGGAGGCACCGACCTGCGCGAGCGCTTCCTCGTAAAACAGATTCAGTTTGCCCCACTGCAGCAGCTCATGCTTCGACCGTTGGAGGTAATTACGAGAGTAAACAAATGGGACTCGCACCTCGTCTGGCAGATAGACCGCGAAGTACTCACGACGCTGGATAACTCGAAGACGGGAGTGGCGAAGCAGGAATAATAAGGAATAAAAGGATTTATAGACAATGATTGAACTGAATAAGATATATAATGAAGACTGCCTCGAAGGAATGAAAAGGATTCCCGACGGAAGCGTGGATTGCATTGTGTGCGATTTGCCGTATGGTACGACAGTATGCAAATGGGATTCCATTATTCCGTTTGAACCCTTATGGGAACAATATCTACGAGTAGCAAAAGAAAATGCGGCTATAGTTTTGTTTTCCGGAGAACCTTTTACGAGTAAACTGATTTTGTCAAACATTAAATTATATCGTCAGAAACTTACATGGTTGAAAACAAGGCCAACCAATGTGATGAACGCAAAGAAACAGTTTATGAATTGGACTGAAGATATTTGCGTGTTCTATCGTTCTTTACCAACTTATAACCCTCAAATGAGAACGGACGGACAATTTTCTGGCAAGATAGTTCAACACTTGAATGAAAGCAGAAAAAATGGAGTTCACAATGGCTACCAGGAAAAAGAAGGATATATACATGAAGGAAATGGAGGTTTATTCTATCCAAAGACCGTTTTGGAATATTCTAATGCTCATCAGAGCCAAGAGAACCACTTCCACCCTACCCAAAAGCCTGTCGCTCTCATTCAGTATCTCATCCGCACTTACTCCAACGAGGGCGACACCATATTAGACAACTGTATGGGCAGCGGCACCACCGCCATTGCAGCCATCCGCGAGAAGCGCAATTTCATCGGCTTCGAGCTCAACAAGGAGTATTACGACAAGGCTTGCAAGCACATCAAGTTGGAGCAAGCGCAGCTCACGCTGTTCTGACAACTCAAAAATGGATAAATCCTAATCGGCTTGCCGATAATTCAAAACTCAAATTTCAAAATTCGCATGATACTATCAACCATCAAGGAGCTACGGCTCCACATTCCCAGCAACGCCATCGACGAGATAAGTTCTCTTCAAGGCATACTCGACAACAGCGAGAAAGATTTTCTGCGCGACAAGTTGGGCGACTCGCTTTACCGCCGGTTGTGTGAGTACTACCAAACAGTTTCGCCCGATGACTTCTACTTGTCCGTCTGCAATGGCGAACACATACACCAGCCATGGCAGCAGCTTTTGCTTATGGCGCAGCGTGTGGTGGCTTATGACGCAATGGCACGTTTCGCTTATCCGCAAGCCCTATCAATCAACGGTACAGGCGTCAATGTGGCTTCGAGTGAAGACTACGGCGCTGCATCCAAGGACCTTATCGACAAAGGTGTGCAGGGCTACAAGCGCGAGGCAATGGTATCGCTCAACCAAATGCTTGTGATGCTCGAAGGTTGGGCAAAGAAAATGGCTACACCCGCAGCCATCACCACCGAGCAACCGACCACCGAGCCCAAGGACGAGGAACACAAGGCTATTGAGGAGATTAGCCTATTGTGGCAGGAGAGCCTGTACTACTACGCTCACCACGACCTCCTCATTGCTACATGTGCCGAACTTCAGCAATACCTCGACATCTACGAGAGCCGTGAGAAGTTCATCCGGCTTCTGCCCGACCTCCACTTCATTCAAGACGAATACATCAGCGAGGCTATAGGCGAACCGATGGTGCAGCAACTGCTCACATCTACCGATCCTGAAGACAAACCTCTCCTGCGCAAGGTACGTCGCCTGATGGTGGCTCATCTGGAAGAGCGCACAACAATTCTCACTATTGACAAGGCACGCCGATCTGCGGCTCATAATGAAGCCGTCGCTCTGCGTTCTTCGGTTTTGAGACTTGTAGAAATGCGCAAGGCAGTTGGCAAGGCCAATGCTGAAGTTAATTCTGCCGATTCTGAGAATCATTCAGACAACCAGAAAGGTTACGAAAACAATCAACCCGGTAGTAAGATTTTCGTCTCACCATTGTTGTATTAAAACCCAATGATATATGGAAGATATAATCCGCATACTTACACCTGCCCTATCCGCCCGCATCCTCACGTCCGACCAGCGTGAGGCTTTCGAGCGCGGCCTGACACTCCTCGAAGGCACGCCCGGCGCCGCCGCATTTGTTCGCGACAGCCGGCGTTTCCGCGACTACCACCGCCGTGTGCGTCAGCTTCTGACCTACCTTCAGACAACGCAAACATCACGTTCGGAAATAAAACGGCACGTGGGACGCCCCACTCGCGAGGAGCAGGCTGCCTATGCTCAAGCGCAAAAAGAGAAAGCTCTTGAGGAAGCGCGTCGCTCGCTTTTCCCCGACCTGCAGCCCGACCTCACCTTGCAACCTCTCACTTACGGCGGTATCGTGGCAAACCCTAACGGCGAGACCATTGCGTCCACCATGCCCAACCTTATGCAACTTCGCCCATTCCTCTCCGAGCGTTTGCAGGAGCAAGTCAACTCTGTGCGCTCACTGCGTAATGAGATGGCTGCAAAGTCGGAGCAAGCCAAGACGATGGTGGAAGCCAATGAGAAGGCTGGCAGTCCTATTTACACAGAAGAAGAGATTGCCGTTCTCGCGACCCGCGCCGTGAAGATAGAGAGCGACATCTTACCGCGTATCTACGTCAGCGTAGACCGCGAAATCGGCGAAGCATACCTTCGCCTATCACCGCGCACCGGCGACCACGAATATATCGCCCGAATAGAGAAAGCGTGTAAAGTTCCACCGCAGAACCTTCGCGCCCAGTTCCGTCCGTTCTACGACAAGGCACTCGCCCGCGACCCACTCTTCGCCCAGTCGGTAGCCGACAAGATAGCCGCCGATCGTCCCGAAGTAAAAGCGGAGCGCGACCGCCAAGCCAAGCACAAGGCAGAAGCCGACGCCCTCATCAAGTACATCATGCGTAAGGACAAACCGAGTACTAAGGCAAGAGTGAAGGGCTTGACAGAACGCATCGCCCAACTCCGCAAAGACTACGCCGACATTGTGACTGAAGACGAAATGAAAGGCTACGAGGCAATCTTAGAGAAAACCAAAAACGAAGTTTCACCAAAGGCTTAGAAAGGCATAAAAAGGCCCGGTAAAGCTTTTTTCATAACCCAACATTTATGACTTCTTTTGAACAATTAAAAAGCCTCTGTACCGCTGCTTGTCACTCTCGTCACGCTTGTGCCGAGGGTTTTCGTGCCATGCTCGCCGCAGAGAATGTCAGTCAGCTCATGGCTGTGTGGCGTAATAACTGGGAAGACCTCGTAGAGAGCAAGTATGCCGACATCATCAACGAACAACTTCCTGCTATTTATCCTTCATTGAAGGAAGAAATGAACGCCGCCGGAATCTATGTCAACGAGTGCCCGAAGACCGCACCAGAGTACGTTCTTGTAATAGTGACCGATTGCGACATCCTCGTTGACGTGTACGACTACGCCAAATGCTTTCTTTTAGGTTCGGCCTCCGTTCAAGCGTGGGGACACAGTCAGGTGTATAGTGAAAAGAAAGACAAGACTTTCGTTTCTCTAAACGATTACGCCTATGGGCACATTAGTAAAGGTTTTGTGTGGGCATCCGACCACTCTCGGTTATGGACTTCTGCCGAAGCCCTGCTTTATGGCAGCGTGAAATGCGAGGCTCACGGTGGCAAGATAAGCGCACAAAGTTATCTGAAGATTGACGCCTACGGCGACACCAAGGTGTTCAGCAATACCGACCGCAACATCACGCTATATGGCAATGCCAAAATAATAGTATAACACTTAAAGCCCAGTAAGGCTTAGAAAGGCTCAGTAAAAAACAACCCAACATGAACAGCAAACTTACAATCCTCGCCGACGGCAAGCCTCTCGCCCTAAAAGAAGACGCATCCATCAGTATTGAGTTGAGCAACCCATTGTTCAACGACGTTGAGATGTTCTCCTATCCCGTAGGACTGCCCATCGAAGGTAACCGGCATTTTCTCAAAAACGTAGATGATGTCAGCAGCGACATTCGTCCCGTGAGCTATGAGCACACACCGATGCAGATTGTCGCCGACGGCGTGCCCTTTGCGTCGGGCACAGCTATCATCCAGGAAGACGAGCGAGTGAAAGATTCTCTCTCGTTAAACATCAACGCATCTACGCAATCATTCTCTGACCTCATTAGCGACCTCAAGTGCAACGAAGTGCCTATCCCCACGAAATACCGCGACCAGCTCCTTATAGGCGAGAAGATTGACGAGGTGAGCGTGAGTGTCAACTACAAGACTGAGGTAGAGATCAAATACGAAGGCAAAAAAGGCGATAAGAGATACGCTTCGGTGGGCGACGACAATACTACGGAGTCCACCTTTTCCCCTCAAGCCCTTGGTTTCTCTTATCCTGCCCAATGTGTCGAAACTGGCAACTTACACGAAGCTGAAGTATTGAGAGTAGATGCTTACCCCAACGGTAACAACGTAAAAGTGCCGAAGGTGCAGACGTCCTACATCAACGTGAATGATGCCTACCCCCATAAGCCCTTCTGCAATGCCCGTGTGTGCTATGCCCACCATGACTTGAATGACGATGGCACTACGTCCGACAGTCTTGTGCAGGAAGTAAACTCCCGCAAGGACGAAGACCCGAACAACAAAAATCACGAGAAAGAAATGTACGAAGACCGTGGGCCGATATGGGTGTTGGATGCCAACCGTCCGCAATCGGGCATTTGTTTCTACATACTCTTTTTCCTTGACTGCCTCTTTGAGCACCTTGGTGTCCAGTTCGACAATTCGGCTCTTACAGCCATCGGCGACATAAACCGTCTCTGTTTCTTCACCACAAAATGCTCCTACGACATAAAACCGCTTTACGCTCGGTCGTATTACAAGAAGAACGACGAAGCTGTGAAAGCTGGACTAAAGCAGGTAGGTGATGTAAAGGAGGGTTTCTTTCAGAAGCAAGCCAATAGCGAGAAGGACGTAAAGAACCTTTTTGAAGACGTAAACAAATGGCTCGACTCTCGCGGTTGTGGCGGCAAACTGAAACTCGAAAATCCGAAAGACAAGAGTGTGCAGGAGGTTACTTATCGTGCGGTTACATATAAGATAGTAGATAAGAAGTATAACGGCAGTTTTTACAACCAAGGAGCTTTTAAGGACACTGAAGTGGTGACAGTGAAAGGCGACTGGGTTACTGTGCGTGTAGGCGAAGACAAGATTGCAAGCATCACCTGCAAGAGCTCCATCAATTCGGCTCAGATGAGTGCAAGCATTTTCCGTATGTATGCCAATGAGAAGAATTTCCCCAATGAGTCGGTATCGGACGTGATCGATTCGCTTGAACAGCAGTTCGGCATTAAGTTCCATTACGACTACGAGCAACGCAAGGTAACGGCTTATCTCATTCGCGACGTGTTCCGTAAGCAGAATCCTACACCTCGCAATTTTCACGCCCAGGTGCTCAGTATGTTCCCCATCACGGAGAAGATAACCGGTGTGCGTGCCGGATATGCAGCCGAGAGCGAAGCTAAGGAGCAGCGCGACAACGTGAAGAACATGGTGAAGGACTTCAACACCGACTACGACTATATCGAATACCCTAAGAACTCTACCGTAACGAGCCTTACCTACAAGGACATTATTCACGAGGTTAAAAACGGACAGATGAACGTGTTTGTTGACCTTCAGACAGGCAATAAATATCGTGTGAAGATTGACAAAGAGTTTACTGACGCAAACAATATGAGACCTCGCTTGTTTGAGGTGGCTGCTATGAAGGGTGTGGAGATAGGCGATTGTTCTACTCTTAATGAAGACTTCATTCAGGAGTTTAAGTCGAGTTTTGTCCCTGTGGGTATGGTGGATGCCAATTACCGTATAGCCTTATCGTCAAGCACGGGTAGTACTTGCGCTTCCGATAATCCTAAACAGCCCAACGAAGTGGGCAAGCAATATGATGGCGTAGAGATTCAAAAGCTAAACGGCTCTTACGCCAAAACTCAGATGGCGGCTCTCGTTGATGAGGATATGGAGCATGAGTTTGTGAAGCAGTACGTCAAGAATACAATGTCGTCGATGATTGCTGATTTCTACGTCACCGAAGAGCTCTCGCTACGTGAGAGCTACGATCCGTCTTCCACCGATGACGGCAACTCTCCTCTTCAGTCATACGACTGGGGTTTGTCTATCGCTATTATGCGTGGTGGCGGTATCGACGCGACACATGAAACCTACGGCTACAACTATGACGGCTTCGGCAACTCGAAGTGGCGCACAAAGGCTGGCGACTATGCCCTGACAACCGACTCTATCGACCCCTACGGCAACGAGTACGACTACAACGGCGTTGAGCCAGGCATCGGCAACGAGGAGCGTTTTTCTCTGAAGCCTCGTGCTTGGGTGCAGCCCGAATGGGCAGACGCACCACTCGTGGTGAATACTCCGTCGGTCAAGAACCGCGGCTACGTAGACGTATTCCTCGTCGATTACATCTATTTTCTCCTTCATCGCAAGAAGTATTACGTCAAGTGTCTCGCCTCCGTAGCGCAGGTAGCCGATATTCAGAATCACTGGAAAGAGTGGTGGAATATCGACGGCAAGAAATGCTTGATTAACAAGGTGAACGCCGAGATTACGGCACGCGACGGATTGGGCGAAGTGGAATTAGAAGTTTTTGCAATATAACATCTTTTATATATACACACATCGCCACATCAAAAAGTAACAACCAATAATTACTAATTACTAATTAATAATTAAAGCACATGGCAGCATATTTGAAATTAGTTGATGGGTCTATATTCAACGGCAACCCTATCACGTTCGCCGTCACTCCGCTCACGCTTAGTGGTTCGCCTTCATTTCACCGAATGGTGTTTGAGGTGAAGTGTGGCGTGAGTGGCGGCAACTACGAAACCGTGCGTATGACCGAACCCGTCTTGACTGAAAACGGCAAAGCAGTACAAGTAGATATTTCGTCTGCCCTGCGCTCTTTTCGCGACTCCTACGAGTATTCGCCTGAGCCAGGTGTTATGCCAGTAGTAAAATTTAACGTGTCGGCATACGACGAGTATATGACTGATGGCGAAGTAAAAAAATCGGAACCTGTATCTTATCTCGCCGGCGAGGACGTGAAGCAAACTATCTTCGGTGGTTTTTCCGACTACGACCGCTTGATGGGCAAGCAGGATATGAAGGTGGGTAGACTGACACGCAAACCTAACACCACACCTCAGTTGGTGTGCGTAGGCGAACAGCTCGTCTATGCCGATGCGTACAGTCCGGCTGTAAGTCTGACAACTGCCACATGGGATGCACCCGAAGCTAAAGTCTACAACATAACGATAGAAGGCGCACAGACAGTAGGCGGGCAGCAGCTCTTTGCCCTACCTGCTTCCGAGGCAGTACACCGCACGGAGTTTCGCTTCATCAATTCGTTCGGTGTGCTTGAGAGCATCAGCATACCCAAGAGTTATGCGCAGGAGGTAGACATCAAAACCACCAACTATACCGTAACACGCAAAGAAACCTTGCACTCCTTCTCTCGGTCGGCAGTACGCAAGCAGGGCAACAAAGAAGGTTGGAACTACAAGACCGACCCGTTGGACGAAACATGGCTCGCTTGGTATCTCCACGAATTGCTCATGTCGGAGCACGTATGGCTGAAGATTAACGGCAAGTTCCTGCCATGTACCATCGAGTCGGAAGATACCATAAAATATGCCGACGATACCAAGACCGATATGTACAGCGTATCGTTCACGGCACGACTCAGTTTCTACGGCAGTACAAAGATATAAGTCTCTCAGTTCTCATCTCTACATTTCTTGCGACCTCAAGAGTCACCATACTCTTGCGGTCGTTTGTGTTTAGGTATGTCCATATCATACTAACGCTTTTTTCTAAATTCGTAACAGAAAATCAATATAATATATGACACAAGCGAGAACCAAAGACTATTGGATTTCGCCTTCGGCATTGCATATCGAACTGAATGCCCTTGGCAATCCTGACTATATCCAGGCATCGTGTATGAGCGGTGCTCAGATACTTGTGTACGTCAAGGACATTATCGGCTTCGATGCCGGACACAACTACCGACGCTGGCCATTGCAGGCAGCCCCAACGGTATTCAATACCCACACCGAAAAATACGTTTATGCCGCCATCCCTCGCGACATGACGCTCGATGCTTCGGCATGGATAGTATTCCCGTCTGAACAGATAGACATCTACGGCAAGGACGAAAAAGAAGAGCAGATAGGCGACGAGAATTACTACTACATCTTCCTGCAAGGCATCATCACCTCGTCGGGCGATAACGGCACGGTGCAGCGCGATTGGAAAGAAGGCGGCAGAATCGTATATGGCTATTTGTCCTCGGACGAAGCACTCAGTGCCATTCCCTACGAAAGCGAGTGGTATAATTATTCTTCGGTAGACAATATCGTGACCTTCCTCAAGGACATTACGATGAAGGCTGGCACTAAATTCCGCCAACTTTTCGCGAAGACTCTCACTATTGTGTCCGGAGGGAAAATAGCCTTTGAGGACCAAGGCGAGGTGAATGGAGTAGCCACAACGGACACGCAGTTTGAGTCTACTGACAAGATAGTAACTCCGAAGTTTCTCGACGATAATGCGTTGTCAAAAGTAAAGCAGGATGCTGCGCAAGAGATCATTCGTTTCATAAAAGGATTGACTTTGGGCGAGAATACTGGAGGTAATAACTTCGGCATCTCCTCCGACGGCATCGCCACCCTCAAAGAGGTTGTGTCGGCGGCGTTCCGTTCGGGTGCGCTCGGTTCGGGCTTCAAGCTCGGCAATTATTCCGACAGCGAGGATAGCTACTTAGAGGTAGACCATCTGCTTGTGCGCAAGGCTGCGGAGTTCGTAAAACTCGTAATTAGAGAGCTGCAAAGTGTCGGCGGTGAGATTGTTCTGTCGCCTGCGTCGATGAAGATTAGCAAGGTGGACTTCTTGAAAAAGGGAACGCTGCTGCCCGAATACGGCACTGCGCCATTGCGATATGACGTTTATCGCTGTTCGTTCCTGACTAAGCGAGGCGACGAGGAGATAACGAACCCGTTTGTCGTCAACGACCTTGTGCGCTGCCAAACGTTCAACATCAAGGAGGCCACGACGGCGAACGCAAAGAACAAATATTATTGGCGCAGAGTGATGTTGGTTGGTACGGACTACATCGACATCCTCGCCTTGTCGGGTGGCAACTACGGCGATTCGCAGCCCGAAGTAGGCGACGAGCTTGTTCAGATGGGCAATACGACGGATACGGCACGCCAGTCGGTGCTATACCTCTCGGCTTACGGCTCTGATTCTCCGTCAATCAAGCTGTACAAGGGCGTGAACGACTATACGCTCGACGGCAAGGAGATATTCGTGGTGTCACGCGACGAGATATTTGCACTTGCGTCGATGTTCAAACTTAAAGTGAAGGATGGCGACACAACAAAGGAAACGACGCTTGCAGAGATTGTGGCAAACGTAGACGGACTGACTTCTACAGTGTCTGCGAACAAGCAGGAGGTAGATGGGCAGATAGGCAAGATAAACACTACTCTAACGCAGAACGCAGAGAGTATCACTTCGCTTGCACAGAAGCAGACGAATACTGAGAATAAGGTATCGAAGATAGAGCAGACAACGGACAAAATCTCTCTACAGGTTGAAACGACCACGAACCTAAAGAACAGCATCGTAGGCTCTGCGCTGCGTCCGTGGGATGACATCACGAAGATTGCAGCGGCTCACTCGCAAAAGGTAGAGATAACAAGCGGTGGCGGCGTCGGCGGTTCAAACTATGCAACGTTCAGTGCGTCGGGCGCTACGGTGAACACATACACAGGTCTGTACTTTAAGGATGTGCGTGTGTCGGCTGGCAAGACGTACGTATTTAGCGTATGGGCGAAGTTAGTCAGTCTTTTTGATAACGGTGCCTATTACTCTATCCAGCGCTTTGACGGCGGTACGGAAGGTGCTGTTGTCAAGTCGGGCAATATCTATCTGAGTATAGGTGGCTGGAAGCTCTTTACTGCGACGTTTACCGTGCCCGACGGCTGCACGAAGCTGTTGCTTGAACTTGCCGTGCGCAGAAATGGTGCTATCGACGTGTGTCGCCCGATGATAATGGAGGGCACGGAGTACGGAGGCTGGAGCTTATCGCCCTACGACAAGACGGAGGCTGGCAAACTGGAGTCGGGATTAAAGAGAGCAGGTATTGACCTTGAGGACGACACCATCACGGCGACGGCTAACAAGTTCATGGTCAAGAACAACAGCGGAGAAGTGACGGCGAGCGTGAACGAGAAGGGCGTGTTTGAGGTTGGCTCTGGTCTGTTTGGGGGGTTTGTCAAAAAGAACTTGACGGTCATTACACCTGATAATATCGGGCAGTACACTATCCCCTCCGCTCAACTTGGTTACGTAGTATTCGATTTCGCCACCGCAGGTTCCTTTGTTAGGTTTGAGGGTGATTTTAAAGCGGTATATGGTGATAGTTACCCTGTGATTATTCTGCCGTATAATAATTATAGCACGGATACGTCTTCAAATAGCAAACCCGCGTGGCAGGTCGCACCATATTTAGACCAAACTTTTATAGTAATAAACAAGTCAAACACCTCTATTAGGCTGATTGGTGGCGGCACCATAAACAAAAAAGGCAGCACCAGCTTGGTCGGCAGCACCCCTGCGAACGAGGTAAACGCGGAACAAAGTGCAATATTAAAGTGTACCCTTGTGCCGACCGTCGCCAGCTCTACCTCATTACATCAGAACAGCTTTAAAATAGTATGGGATGGCTACGTTTTTGGATAATTAAAAAGAATAAGATATGAAGAAAATAGTTAGAGGTAACGATTTCACGTTGCGCATACCAGTTAAGAAGATAGTCAATGGCGAGCAGGTGGCTTTTCCGCTGCCTGCCTGCACGGACATCGTTGTGAACATCGTGAACCAGTATCGGCGTATAAACCTCGCCTACAGCATCGACACAGCAGAGGACAATATTATTCTTGCACGTGTCGAGGGCGACGCTGTATCAGTAGGCACATACGCCCTCGAAGTGCGCGGCAAGATTTTCGGCAATGACTGGCGCAGCAAGGAGTACGAGCAGTTTGCCATCGTTGACAACAACGCTTCGGGCGACACGGCGTTCAACGGAGAGCTTATCGAGGGAGAGGACTCGGTGGAGATGAACACGGCGCTTGTCATCCTGCCTCCGACGGCAGAACTAACGCAGCTCATAACCGACGCGAACACGGCGCTCGAAACGGCAAAGCAGACGGATGCGACGCTCAAGGCTAACGAGAGTGAGCGTGTTTCTGCGGAGCAGCAACGTGCATCAGCAGAAGTCGCTCGCGTGTCAGCAGAAAATAAGCGCAGTGAGAGTGAGGAGTTTCGCCATGCAGCGGAGACCGAGCGTATGAGCAACGAGGATGCTCGAAATACAGCCGAGGCGCAGCGTGTCAATGCTGAGACCGAGCGTGTCGAAGCTGAAAAGACACGCACGACGAACGAAACCGCCCGTGTAGCAGCGGAAAAGCAGAGAGCAGCGACTTTTGCGGAGCTTTCAGAAAACGTTGATGCTGCTGTCAGCAAGGCGAACAGCGCAGCAAGTGCAGCGAGCACTGCTACCGACAAGGCAAATGCAGAGGAGGGCAAGCGTGCGGAAGCCGAAAAGCTGCGCACAGAAGCCGAAATCACACGCAAGCAGAACGAGAACACGCGACTGGAGGCTGAGAACGAGCGCATCAACAAGGAGGCAGCGAGAGAGGCTGCGGAAGCTGCACGGCAGAACGCAGAAACGGAGCGTGTGAATAATGAGAACGAACGCAAGACCTCTGAAAGCAACAGAGAGCTTGCGGAACAGCAGCGCGTGTCAGCGGAAACAGAGCGCACGAGCAACGAGGACGCTCGAAAGGTGGCAGAGTTGGAGCGAGTCAATGAGGAAACGGCACGTCAGACAGCAGAGAGTGAACGTGAAGCCGACGAGCTGGAACGCAAGGCTAATGAGACGGAAAGAAAGGCTGCTGAAACACAGCGTAAGAAAGCGGAAGAAACCCGAATCGCTGCGGAAGCATCCCGTGTTTCAGCCGAAGAACAGCGTGAAGCCACCCTCGCAACCACTAAGGCGAACTGCGAGGCAGCGACAAAGAAAGCCTCTGATGCCGCAAGCGAAGCCACTATTGCTACCTCCAAAGCCAATTCTTCGGCAGAGAAAGCAAACGCGGCGGCAGTGGCAGCAGAGAATGTGGATGCTTCCCTCGCTAACGATGTTCTGACCGTCACAAACCGCAAGGGAGAGAGCACATCACTGCATTTGGCAAGCTATGCCGAGGTGGGCGATGTGGTGAGCGATGTGAAGCACCTCTCTGAAACGATGGGCGCATACACGGACAGACCAGACATCGTGTTGACGGCGAAGGAGACGAACAAGGCTATATCGGCAAGCGGAGCGAAGGTAAGCAAGAGCGGCTGGGCTATTGCGGAGTTTACTGCGGAGAAGGGCAACGTATATCTGTTCAAACCGAACGTGATAGATGAAAGCGTGTGCATCTTCGCAGAGTACATACAGAGCGTGGAGACACGCGGCATTGATTAC
>ERZ1034842.41-NODE-41-length-80716-cov-24.743370_pt1 | contig 80716 bp, 83 predicted proteins | sample MGYA00520634_ERZ1034842 | MGnify/ENA primary metagenome ERZ1034842 (study PRJEB33766, sample SAMN09781734) | gut metagenome | biome: gut microbiome | host: Homo sapiens | place: Madagascar | study: EMG produced TPA metagenomics assembly of the PRJNA485056 data set... | reverse complement strand
TTTTGTAGATTTTTTTGTGAATTTGATGAAAAAGTCCTTGACAATTTGTCTCTGGAAAAACCGCCAAGAGCATACTGATTTCCTGCGGAGCAAGGCTTGCACCTTTTGACATCAAGGAGCTGCGCGACCTGATGGCGTATGACGAAATGGAGCTTGATACCATTGGAGATAAGAAAACGGCGCTGTTCCTCATTATGAGTGACACCGATTCGACCTTTAACTTTGTCATTGCCATTCTGCAATCCCAGCTCACAAATCTGCTGTGCGATAAGGCCGACGATGTGTACGGCGGGCGGCTGCCCGTCCATGTGAGGTTCATCCTCGACGAGTTTGCCAACATTGGACAAATCCCACAGTTTGACAAGTTAATTGCCACCATCCGAAGCCGTGAAATATCGGCTTCTATTATTTTGCAGTCGCAAAGCCAGCTCAAAGCAATCTATCGGGATAATGCCGATACGATTGTCGGCAACTGCGACACCATGCTGTTTTTAGGCGGTAAGGAGAAAACCACCCTGAAAGAAATCTCGGAGATATTGGGCAAGGAAACCATCGACAGCTTCAATACCTCAGAGAATCGGGGCAAGGAAATCTCCCACGGCTTAAATTATCAAAAATTAGGAAAGGAGCTGATGACGCAGGACGAAATCGCAACGATGGACGGCGGAATGTGTATCTTGCAGCTACGCGGTGTGCGCCCGTTTTTCTCCAAGAAGTATGACATTACCAAGCACCCGCGCTATAAGTACCTGTCCGACGCCGACAAGAAGAACACCTTTGATGTAGAACGCTACATTCGGGTGCAGCGAAAAAAGAAGAAACATCCATCGGCGGTGATTGCGCCGGAGGAACTGTTTGACCTCTATGAGATTGAGTTGTCCGACGAGGACGCTGATTTAACCGTCGCAGAATAACGCGGCAAAAGGAGCTGTTTATGGGACTCTCGAATTATCAGGCATTTATGGAATGTATGCGCAAATGGGAAAAGATTGGCTGCAAGATTCTCTGCGGTCTTGCCCTTTGGGAGCAGATGCAGGATTGTGACAGGCGCGGTGTTCCCTACACAGATATTGACATTGAAGCGGTTTCGCAGGATGTAGCCTACCGCCTTATGATGTCGCATGACAGGCTGTATGCACTTGCCCTGTACGAATGGACAGAGCAGCACTTCACACAGAACAGCGATACTTCCGATGCCGCAGCCGGAGAAAACGGCTGCGATTTTCCTACACACAACAATTCAACATGATTTTATGGAGGTACGAATATGGCATTTTTCAATAGCGCAGTTGGTGTTTTGCAGACCCTCGTGATCGCGCTCGGCGCAGGCCTTGGTATTTGGGGTGTGATTAACCTCTTGGAAGGCTATGGCTCGGACAACCCCGGTGCCAAAAGCCAGGGCATGAAACAGTTGATGGCGGGTGGCGGCGTTGCTCTGATTGGCGGCGTTCTTGTCCCGCTGCTCTCCGGCCTGTTCAGCTAACCGATTCTGAAATACACCGCCGCACCGTCCCCTGACCGGGGGCGGCGCGGGAAAGGAGGTGCTGCCTTTTGATTATTGATTGGCTGGAGGAATGGTTTAAGGGCGTTTTGATCGACGGAATCATCGGCAACCTGTCGGGGCTGTTCGATACGGTGAATACAAAGGTGGGTGAAATTGCCGCTGATGTCGGAGCGACGCCGCAGGGCTGGAACTCCGGCATTTTCAATATGATCCGCAACCTGTCCGAATCCGTCATTATCCCGATTGCGGGTGCAATTCTCGCATTTGTAATGACCTACGAGCTGATCCAGATGGTGACAGAGAAAAATAATCTGCACGACATTGACACCTTTATGTTCTTCAAATGGGTGTTCAAAACCTACGCGGCTGTCCTAATCGTCACGAACACTTGGAATATCGTCATGGGCGTTTTTGACGCGGCGCAGCAGGTCGTCAATCAGAGCGCAGGCGTGATAATCGGCAATACCAGCATTGACATAGATTCCCTTGTGGGCGATCTGCAAACGTCGCTGGAAGCTATGAGCCTTGGCGGACTGATTGGACTGTGGTTTCAATCTCTGTTTGTCGGGCTGACGATGAACATTCTTTCCATCTGCATTATGCTGGTGGTCTACGGGAGAATGATTGAAATATATCTTGTGACCTCGTTGGGACCCATCCCGCTTGCTACTATGACAAACGGAGAATGGCGCAATGTCGGGCAAAATTATCTGAAATCTCTGCTGGCGCTGGGCTTTCAAGCGTTCTTGATTATGGTGGTCGTGGGCATCTACTCGGTCTTGATCCAGAGCATTTCCGCGACGGGCGACGTGTCCGGCGCAATCTGGCTGGCAATGGGCTATACGGTGCTGCTGTGCTTTTGCCTGTTCAAAACGGGCAGTATGGCAAAGGCCGTGTTCAGCGCCCATTGACGGAGGGATTGCCTATCGGAACGTACAACATTATTTACGCAGACCCGCCGTGGCGCTATGAGCAGCGAAAGGTGCAGGGCGCGGCGGAAAATCACTATCCCACTATGAGCATTGACGAGCTTTGCGCCCTGCCCGTGCCGGAGCTGGCGGCGAAAGACTGCGCCCTGTTCCTTTGGGCAACCTTTCCGCAGCTTCCCGAAGCCCTGCGGCTGATCCGCGCATGGGGCTTTCGGTATAAAACCGTGGCGTTCGTCTGGCTCAAACGCAACCGCAAAAGTCCGTCATGGTTTTACGGCATGGGCTACTGGACACGCAGCAATGCGGAAATCTGTCTGCTGGCGACCAAGGGCAAACCCAAACGGCAGTCGGCAGGCGTACATCAGTTTATTATCAGCCCTATTGAGCAGCATAGTAAAAAGCCGGATGAAGCGCGGGACAAGATTCTTGCGCTCATGGGCGATCTGCCCCGTGTGGAGCTGTTCGCCCGTCAGAAAACGCCGGGGTGGGACGCATGGGGCAATGAAATTGCAAGCGATATTCAGCTTGCGGAAAGGAGTTAGCGTATGGCCTATGTGAACGTGCCAAAGGATTTGACGAAGATCAAATCCAAGGTGCTTTTCAACTTGACAAAGCGGCAGCTTCTCTGTTTTGGGCTGGCGGCGCTCATGGGAGTGCCGCTTTTCTTTTTACTGAAAGGCAGCGCCGGGACAACGGCTGCTGCAATGGTGATGATTCTCGTCATGCTTCCCGGCTTTCTTTTAGGCGTGTATGAGAAAAACGGGCAGCCCCTTGAAGTCGTGGTGCGGCAGATTATTGAAAGCTGCTTCCTGCGCCCCAAGGAGCGCCCCTATCAGACTGTCAATGCTTACGACGCCCTTGTGCGCCAATACAAAATGGAACAGGAGGTAAAGGCGATTGTCGAAAAGAGCAAGCAGCGCGGAAACAAAAATTGCGGCAGAAAAGCCAAAGCTGACCCGCGCCGAAAGAAAGCAGATTGAAGCCGTCATCCGCAAATATCGTGGCGACGGTAAACCGCACACCGCGCAGGACACGATACCCTATCAGATCATGTACCCGGACGGCGTTTGCTATCTCGGAAACAGGCGCTATTCGCAGAGCATCGAGTTTTTTGACATCAACTATTTACTCGCACAGCCTGACGACCAGACGGCTATTTTTGAATACCTCTGCGATCTGTATAACTATTTGGATTATTCCATCCATGTGCAGCTTACCTACCCTAACCGCAAGGCCGACCGGGAGCAGATTGCCCGGAGCTTTGAAATGCCGCCCACCGGCGATGGCTTAGACCATATCCGGCAGGAGCAGACAGACATTCTGAAACGGCAGCTCACCCACGGCAATAATGGCAATGTGAAAGCCAAATACATCACCTACACGATTGAGGCGGATAACCTCAAGGCGGCGCGGGCAAGGCTGACGCGAATCTCGCTGGATATTCAGGGGTACTTCAAAATCATGGGGGCGGTGTCCCATGTGCTGGACGGAAAGGAACGGCTGGAGGTATTACACGGTATTCTGCACCCGGACGGAGAGAGCTTTCATTTTGACTGGAAATGGCTTGCCGCTGGCGGACTTTCCACCAAGGATTTTATCGCGCCGTCCTCCTTTGCGTTCAAAAACAGCCGTATGTTCCAGATGGGCGGCAAGCTCTGCGCTGCGAGTTTTTTGCAGATCATTACGCCGGAGCTGACCGACCGAATACTGACTGATTTCCTTGATACCGACAGCAGCCTTGTTGTCAACGTCCATATTCAGGCGTTGGAGCAGACGGAAGCCGTAAAAATGGTAAAGCGGAAAATCACAGACCTTGACGCCATGAAAATTCAGGAGCAGAAAAAGGCTGTTCGGGACGGCTACGACATGGACATTCTTCCCTCTGACCTTGCCACCTACGGCGGTGCAGCGAAAAAACTGCTGCAAGATCTCCAAAGCCGGAATGAGCGTTATTTCATGCTGACTTTTCTTGTCCTGAACTATGGCGATACCAAACGCAAGCTGGAAAATGAGGTATTCCGTACAGCAGGCGTAGCGCAAAAGCACAACTGCACCCTGACACGGCTGGACTTCCAGCAGGAGCGCGGGCTTGTGTCCTCGCTGCCGCTGGGTGAAAACCAAATCCCAATCAAACGGGGCATGACAACCTCCGCTGTGGCAATTATCGTTCCCTTTGTGACACAGGAGCTATTTCAGGGCGGCGATTCACTCTACTATGGCTTAAATGCGCAATCCGGCAACATGATTATGCTTGACCGCAGAGACGCTCGTTCTCCAAACGGACTTGTATTCGGCACACCGGGCGGCGGCAAGTCGTTTTCCTGCAAGCGTGAAATGGTGGGTGTGCTGCTGAAAACCCACGATCATGTGCTGGTGTGCGACCCGGAGGGCGAGTATGCGCCGCTGGTAAAGCTGCTGCATGGACAGATCATCAAGCTCTCGCCAACCAGCCGCGACTACCTGAATCCGCTGGACATCAACCTGAACTATTCCGAGGACGAAAACCCGCTGGCGCTCAAATCCGATTTTGTGCTGTCCCTCTGTGAGTTGATTATGGGCGGCAAGACCGGGCTGGAAGCCATCGAGCGCACCGTAATTGACCGTGCTGTGCAACGTATCTATCAGCCCTACTTTGCAGACCCGCGCCCAGAGAATATGCCTATCCTCTCCGACCTCCATGCCGCGCTGACGGCGCAGCATTTGCCGGAAGCCGACCGTGTGGCGCAGGCACTTGACCTGTATGTGTCGGGATCGCTCAATTTCTTCAACAACCGAACGACGGTTGACATTGACAACCGCTTTGTCTGTTTTGACATCAAGGAGCTGCCGAAGAACCTGAAAAAGCCGGGGATGTTGGTGATTCAGGATCAGGTTTGGAATCGTGTCACCCGCAACCGCAACACAGGCGTATCGACGTGGTATTACGCAGACGAATTTCACTTGTTACTGAAAGAGCCGCAAACCGCAGCATACAGCGCGGAGATATGGAAGCGTTTCAGAAAATGGGGCGGTGTGCCGACAGGTGCGACGCAGAACGTCAAGGATCTGCTGTCCAGCCCGGAAATCGAAAATATTCTGGAAAATTCAGACTTCATCTGTATGCTCAACCAAGCGGCGGGCGACCGCAAAATTCTTGCCGAACGTCTGAACATCTCGCCGGAGCAGCTAAAGTTCGTCACCAACTCCCCACCCGGCGAGGGACTGCTGTTCTTTGAAAATGTGATCCTGCCCTTTGCAGATAAGTTCCCACGGGACACCAAGCTTTACCGCATCATGTCCACCAAGCCGAGCGAGGTGAACGGCGTATGACGATGGAGCTTGATACCATTCTTTGCGGCGACAGTCTGAATGTACTGAAAGCTCTGCCGGAGAGCAGCGTCCATTGCTGCGTGACCTCGCCGCCCTACTACGGGCTGCGGGATTACGGTATGGACGCACAGATCGGGCGGGAAGCTACGCCGGAGGAATACATTTCGCGGCTGACAGCGGTATTCCGTGAGGTGCGCCGGGTGCTGCGCCCGGATGGGACCTTGTGGGTAAATATCGCGGACAGCTATTGCGGCACAGGCAGCAAAGGCGATACCCGCGACCCCAAATATCCGCAGGGGCGCAACGGGCAGAACATTTCTCTCTGCCAAGCGGTGCGGGGCTGCAAGCAAAAGGACATGATCGGTATTCCGTGGATGCTGGCTTTTGCGCTCCGCGCCGACGGCTGGTATCTGCGCAATGACGTGATCTGGGCAAAGGGAAACCCCATGCCGGAGAGTACCAAAGACCGCTGCACCCGCAGCCATGAGCATATTTTCATGTTCACCAAGAGCAGACGTTATTTCTATGACTGGCTTGCCATTGCTGAACCCATTGCCCCCACGACCGCCCTGCGCAAAAAGGCGGGGCGCGGCGTGGGCAAGTATTCCGCTCCCGTTCCGGGCCAACCGCAGACACAGAATATCAATAAGCCGAGGGAAAAAGGCAGCATCACCGACGACATGATCTCACCCGTCCGGGCAAAGCGCGATGTGTGGTTTATCAACACCGTGCCTTACAAGGGCGGGCATTTTGCCGCCTATCCGCCCCTGCTGGCAGAAACCTGTATTCTGGCGGGCTGTCCCAAGGGTGGCATTGTCCTTGATCCGTTCATGGGCAGCGGCACAACGGGGCTTGCGGCGAAGCGGCACGGCAGGCATTACATCGGCATTGAACTGAACACGGAGTTTTGTTCCCTTGCACGGGAACGGATCGGAGGTGATACCCATTGAAAGAATTTAAATCCCGCGATAAGCTCACCCAGCGCATGACCCGCGACGGCGCGGTGCAGGACAATCAGGCCACGGGTGAAGAAATCCATATTTCCGAGCGCGACGCAGAAAAGCAGCTTTCCCCGAATGGGCAGCCTGTCCAGATGGGAAAACGCGATGCACCTATGAACCCGGCAGAGGATGCCCCAAAGCACGGGCGGCAGCTTCGCCCGCAGGAGCAAAAAGAGCCGGAAAAGGAGCAGTCCAAACCGCAGCAGCCAAGCGCCGAGCCGTTCCAGCCGCAGGGCGGCAGTCCCGTTTCCCATATCCCGCAGGATATTCCAACGTCCGCTGCGCCGGGCGGTACAGCGGAAAAGCTTTTTGACCGTGCGGCCGCAGAGCATGACGCACACAAGGTGCGGCAGGCGGTGCGGATGTCCCGCGACGCAGCGCAGCAGCGGTATTCTGCATCCCGTTTGCAATTTTCCGAGGAAGAACGCGCTGCGCCGGAGCTGCACAAGCATATCCACCGTGCGGAAAAGGCCGCCGACAAGCTGGATGCGGCACAGGCAGCAATCCCCAAGAAACGGGTGCTGCGCAAGGAGCGTGTCTTTGATGAAGCCAGCGGCACAGCCAAGACCAAGCTGCGCTTTGATACCGTGGATAAATCCCCGCCCAAGCTGAAACCGAATCCGTTAGGCCGTCCGCTGCGGGAGGCCGCAGTACAGGCGCACGGAAAAATCCATGAGGTCGAGCATGAAAACGTCGGCGTGGAAAGTGGGCATAAGGCAGAGGAACTTGCCGAGCATGGCGCAGGCGGTGCAATTCGCTGGGAGCGCCGTCACCGCAAGCTGAAACCCTACCGCGCTGCGGAAAAGGCCGAGCGCAAAGCGGTAAATGCCAATGCAGAATACCTCTATCAAAAGGCGCTGCATGATAACCCTGAAATGCTCTCCGGCAATCCGCTCAACCGCTTTTTCCAGAAGCAGCATCTAAAGCGGGAATACGCCAAGGCTGTAAGAACGGCAAAGGCTGCGGGCAGCACTGCACAGGCAACCGCCAAAAGTGCCGAAAAAACCGCAGAAGCCACCGCGACGGCAGCGAAAAAAGCGGCAGAAAAGGCAAAGGAAGCGGCGGAGTTCGTTGCCCGCCATTGGAAAGGTGTGCTGGTCGTTCTGGCTGGTTTTCTGCTGATTGTCATGCTGATCGGCGGGCTGCAATCCTGCTCTGCGCTGGTGGGCGCGGCTGGCGGCGGTGTGGCAGCATCCAGCTATCAGTCGGAGGACGCGGACATTCTTGCCGCCGAAGCCGCCTACTGTGCGCTGGAAGCCGAGCTGCAAGAATATCTCGACACCTACGAACGTACCCACGATTACGACGAGTACCATTATGACCTTGACGAGATCAAGCACGATCCCTATGTCCTGGCATCGATCCTCTCTGCTCTGCATGACGGCGCATGGACGGCAAGCGAGGTGCAAGGGACGCTGCAAATGCTCTTTGAAAAACAATATATTCTCACGGAAACCGTCGTGACCGAGGTGCGCTACCGCACCGTTACCCGGACAGACAGCGAGGGCAACGAGTACGAGGTAAAAGTTCCATATAACTATTACATCTGCACCGTAGAGCTGGAAAACTTCGACCTCTCGCATATCCCTGTCTATATCATGGACGAAGAAACGCTGTCCAAGTATGCGCTGTATATGTCGGTGCTGGGCAACAAGCCGGAGTTGTTCGGAGATAGCGAGTATATCCCCAAGTACATCACAAACCGCCCGGAGGGATATGAAATTCCGCCCTCTGCAATGGAGGACGAAACCTTTGCCGCCGTTATCACAGAAGCAGAAAAGTATTTGGGGTACCCCTATGTATGGGGCGGCAGCAGTCCGTCCACCTCTTTTGACTGCTCCGGCTTCGTGAGCTGGGTGCTGACAAACAGCGGCGTGTGCAATACGGGCAGGCTGGGCGCACAGGGGCTTTACAACATTTCTACCCCTGTTTCCAGCCCGCAGCCGGGCGACCTTGTGTTTTTCGTCAGGACATACGATACTCCGGGCGTTAGCCATGTGGGAATCTACGTCGGCAATTCCATGATGATCCATTGCGGAGATCCGATCTCCTATTCCAACCTGAACAGCAGCTATTGGCAGGCGCATTTCTACGCCTACGCCAGACCGCCGTACAACTAAGGGGGGCGGTTATGCTGACGCTGATCCCTGTTTCTCTTGCGCAGGCGAACGAGTTTGTGCGGCAGCATCACCGTCACCACAAGCCCGTCGCTGGACACAAGTTTTCCATTGGCTGTTCTGAAAATGGGCGGCTTTGCGCCGTTGCCATTGTGGGACGGCCTGTGAGCCGCTATTTGGACGACGGCTTTACGCTGGAGGTCAACCGCCTATGCAGCGATGGCACGAAGAACGCTTGCAGCATCCTCTATGCGGCAGCGGCACGGGCTGCGCGGGCGATGGGCTACCGCAAAATTATCACCTACACCTTAGACACCGAAAGCGGCGCAAGCCTACGCGCCGCAGGCTGGACGAACGCCGGGCTTGCAGGCGGCAAGGCATGGACAGGCAGCCGCCGTCCTGCCCAGCCGCTCTATCCGGCGCAAATGAAATACCGCTATGAAAAGCGGCTGAATGGAGGTTGAGCTTATCAATATTGTTTCCTTTGGGGGCGGTACGAACAGCGCGGCAATGCTGGTCGGGCTGCATCAACATGGCATTCCCGTCGATTTGATTTTGTTTGCCGATACAGGCGCAGAGCAGCCGCACACCTATTGCTTCATTGAAACGATGAACGAATGGCTTGCAGCACACAATATGCCCTCTATCATCACCGTAGAGAATGTAGACCGCTTTGGAAATCGGCTGTCCCTTGAAACAGAGTGCTTGCGCTCTCAAACGCTGCCCTCGATTGCCTACGGGTATAAGAGATGTTCACAAAAGCACAAGATCGCACCGCAGGGAAAATTCTGCAATAACTATCCTCCGTGCCGTGCGGTGTGGGCATCCGGCGAGCGCGTGACCCGCTTCCTCGGCTACGATGCAGGCGAGATCAGACGGTACAATCATTCCAAGACATACGACGCGAAAGACAAAAAGTATCATAATCGTTATCCTCTGATTGAATGGGGATGGAGCAGGATGGATTGCGTCCGGGCATTGGAAGCGGCAGGCTTGCCGCAGCCCGGAAAATCCTCTTGCTTTTTTTGCCCCAGCATGAAGCGGGAGGAAATTATACTGCTGAAAGAACAGCATCCTGATTTATATGCCCGTGCGATTGCCATTGAGGACAACGCCCGTCCTCGACTGGAAAAAGTGAAAGGTTTGGGGCGCAATTACGCATGGAAAGACCGATTCGGAAAGGAGTAATTACCTATGGCTATGAGCAAAATTGACCGCATTGACCGCGAAATCGAAAAGACCCGCGGCAAAATCACCGAGTACCAAAACAGGCTGAAAGAGCTGGAAGCCCAGCGCACCGAGCAGGAGAACTTTGAAATCGTCAATCTTGTCCGCTCTATGTGCATGAGCCGCGACGAGCTGATGAACTTTCTGCGCGGCGGCGGCAACGACGCGCCGCCCGTGGAAACCGCCTATCACGAACAGGAGGACATGACCGATGACGAGGAATAAGCATTTTCGCTCTGTATTCGCCGCGCTGCTCTGTGCGGTGCTGTGCATGACGGCCTTTGCCACCGTCGCTTATGCAGACGGCGGCGACTACTACGATGACGAGCTGCCGCCTGAAACGTGGCAGGAGGAAACGCAGCCGGAGGACACCACGATTGTCCCCGGCACTCCGTTCACCGAGGATGGCATCGCCGCGACCCGCGATCTTCTCTATGATAAACACACCAATAAACAGTTTATTACCGTGGAAACCCGAAATGGACATACGCTATATATCGTCATTGACTACGACAAGCTGCTGGACGAGGAAGAAGAACGCTATCAGACATATTTCTTAAATCCCGTGGACGAAGCCGACCTGATGGCGCTGTTGGAGGACGACAGCCAGAATACGCCCGTTGTCTGCTCCTGCACCGAAAAATGCACCGCTGGTAAGGTCAATACGAACTGCGCCCTCTGCAAAACGGATATGACGAATTGTGCCGGAAAGGAAGCGACGCCGGAGGAAACAGAGCAGCCCGACGAGCCGACGCCGGAGAAGAAAAACAACGTGGGCGGCATCCTGATCCTTGTGCTGATCTTTGCTGCGGGTGGCGGCGGTGCGCTGTGGTACTTCAAGCTGCGCAAGCCGAAATCCAGCGTCAAGGGCGGCGACGAGCTGGACGAGTTCGATTTTGACGAGGATGACGAAGCCGAAGAATACGGGGATGATGAGGACGCAGACAGCGCCAGCGATCCCGATGAACAGGAGAATGAAGAATGAGCGTTTTGATTATTTGTGAAAAGCCCTCCGTGGCAAAGACCGTTGCCCTTGCGCTGGGCGCTGCGGAGCAAAAGGATGGGTATCTTTCCGGCGACGGGCTGCTGGTGTCATGGTGCATCGGACATCTTATCAGCATGGCAGACGCGGGCAGCTACGACGAGCGATACAAAAAGTGGCGCTATGAGGATCTTCCCATTCTGCCGCAGACGTGGAAATATGCCCCTACTCCCGGCAAGGAAAAGCAGCTTGCCGTTCTGAAAGAGCTGCTGCACCGCAGCGACGTTTCCGAGGTGGTGAACGGCTGTGACGCCGGGCGCGAGGGTGAGCTGATTTTCCGCTTTGTCTACGAGCAGGTCGGATGCACGAAGCCCTTTTCCCGTCTTTGGATTTCCTCAATGGAGGACAGCGCCATCCGCAAGGGCTTTGCCGGACGCAGAGCCGGAACGGAATACGACGCGCTGTATCAATCGGCGCTGTGCCGTGCGCGGGCAGACTGGCTTGTGGGTATCAATGCGACGCGGCTTTTCTCCGTACTGTACCATAAGACCCTGAATGTGGGACGGGTGCTGTCGCCTACGCTGAATCTGCTGGTGGAGCGCGACGGAAAAATTACGATGTTCCACAAGGAGAAATACCACATCGTACATATCGACTGCGGCGGCGTGGACGCGGAAAGCGAACGCATTTCCGACGCTGCCGCTGCGGATGCGCTGAGAACGGCTTGCAAATCGTCGCAGGCCGTTTGTGTTTTTCTCAAAAAGGAGAAGAAAACTGCGCTGCCGCCGAAGCTCTTTGACCTTACCTCGTTGCAGCGGGAAGCCAACCGCGTTTATGGCTTTACCGCCAAGCAGACCCTTGACTACGCGCAAAGCCTGTATGAAAAGCGTTTTCTGACCTATCCCCGTACCGACAGCAATTATCTCACCGAGGATATGTCGCAGACGGCAACCGACCTTGTTGCGGCGCTGCTGCCTGTGCTTCCCTTTATGCAGGGCGCGGAGCTTACGCCGGAGATCGGGCGTGTTATCAACAGCGCCAAGGTTTCCGACCACCACGCGATTATCCCCACGGCGGCCTTTGCAGGCAACGGCTTTGACGGACTGCCGGAGAGTGAAAAGAAGCTGATGTCCCTTGTCTGCTGCAAGCTGCTGTGTGCCGTTGCCGCACCGCAGGAGTATGAAACCGTTACGGCGGTCTTTGACTGCGGCGGCAAGTCGTTTACCGCCAAGGGCAAAACGATTCTGACGGCAGGCTGGAAAGACATTGACGCCCGTTTCCGCGCTGCGCTCAAAGCAAAGCCGGATGAGGACTGCGCAGAGGATGCGGCGCTGCCGGAGCTTTCCGAGGGGCAGACTTTTGAAGCGGTTGCAGCATCCGTTTCCGAGCATTACACCACGCCGCCCAAGCCCTACACCGAGGATTCGCTTCTGTCCGCAATGGAGAACGCGGGCAAGGAAGATATGCCGGAGGATGCAGAGCGGCAAGGACTGGGAACTCCGGCAACACGGGCGGCGATGATCGAAAAGCTGCTCTCTGCCGGATTTGTCGAGCGCAAGGGCAAAAGTCTTGTGCCGACCAAGGACGGCATCAATCTCGCTGTCATCCTGCCGGATATGCTGAAATCGCCGCTGCTCACCGCTGAATGGGAAACCCGCCTGACGGAGATTGCCAAGGGCAGCGACGACCCGCAGAGCTTCATGCAGGGAATTGAGGATATGACGCGGGAGCTGGTGAAGCGGTATTCCCGCATCACCGAGGATGGAAAAAAGCTGTTCGCGCCGGAAAAGGAAGCCGTTGGCATTTGCCCGCGCTGCAAAAGTCCCGTTTATGAGGGCAAGAAGAATTTCTACTGCTCTGACCGCTCCTGCCGCTTTGTCATGTGGAAGAATGACAAGTTCTTTGAGAGCCGGAGAACCGTCTTTTCCAAGAAAATCGCCGCCGCACTTCTAAAGGACGGCAAGGCGAAAGTCAAGGGGCTGTACTCTGAGCGCACGGGCAAGACCTATGACGGGACGGTGCTGCTGTGTGATACGGGAGAAAAATATGTGAATTACCGTATCGAACAGAGAAAATGATCCGGCTAAATGACGCGCAGCATCGCAGAGTGAAAAAGCTGATCCGCTGCCATTGCGCCAACAATATGCGCGGATGCTGTCTGCTGCTGGACGACGGCGAGCCGTGCGTCTGTGTGCAGGCCATCAGCTATTCGCTGCTCTGCCGATACTTCCGGGAAGCGGTGCTGCCCGCAGACCGGGAGCTATGCGCAGATCTTGCAGCCACGGCGGACACCCGCAAGAAATGCGAGCTGTGCGGCAAGCCCTTTCCCGCCCGCAGCAACCGTGCAAAATACTGTGACCGCTGTGCGCCCTATGTTGCCCGGCGCAATGCAGCCGAGCGCAAGCGCCGCCAGCGGGCAAAGGCGCGGTGTGTCACGGTTTAGGGGCTTCAAAAGCCTTGCGGCAAGCGGTTTTCCAGACACGCTTTTGGAGTATACAGGGTATTCCTATGGAAACTGCGAAAAGTGGCTTTGAAAGCGTGACAGGACGCATTTTGCGGAGAAAAAGAACGATTCAGTAACGCAGCAAGCATAGGGAGTGTGGCTACAACTCCCGAAAATCGCCGTCCGGCACAGACCGGGCGGCGATTGCTTGTTGGGATAGTCCCAAACCCTTATGTCAGAAAGGAGCGCAGACGTGGACGAACATCTTTTGGAAGTATATCTTATCAACACCGCACGGCACACCGAGGAAACGCCTGTTGCGGAATGGGTATCGCTGCCTACCGACGCCGAAACGATGAAAGCCGTTTTTGAACGGCTGGGCGTGGACGGGAACGACACGGAACAGTATCAGGTATCTGCCTTTCATTCCTCTCTGGACGGGTGGAGCGAAGCCTTGAAGCCCGGCGAAAGTCTGGACAATTTGAACTATCTTGCCGCGCTGCTCACCCAGCGCAGCGACGAAGAACGCGACAAGTTTGCCGCTGCTGTGCTATACGGCGACCATGCGGCAAGCGCGGCGGACTTAATCAACCTGACGCACAATCTGGACTGCTACTGGCTTTATCCCACCGTACACAATTCCGATGATTACGGGCATTATCTCATTGACGATCTGGATGAGCTGGAATTGCCGGACGCCGCCAAGAGATTCTTTGATTACAAGAGCTATGGGCGCGAAGCGGTCAAAGAGGATCGCGGCATTTTTACCGATTATGGCTATGTCTACAACAACGGCAACGATTATGCGGAGTGGTACAAAGCCAGCCAAGTGCCGCAGGAATATTGCCTGACTGCGCAGCCCAGCCCCCAACGGGATATGGACGAGCTGCCGCAGGGCGCGGCGCTGCCCGCCGAGCCAATCCCCGTGCGTCCGTTGGTGCTGAACGCCACCGACACGCAGGGCAGAATCAAGGAGATCACCGAGCACTTGGAACAGGGCGTACAGGAGGTTTTTGAAAGTGAACGGTATCGGGATTATCTGAAAGCCATGTCCCGCTTCCACAATTACAGCCTGAACAATACGCTGCTGATCGTCATGCAGAAGCCGGACGCATCCCTTGTTGCAGGCTATGGAAAGTGGCGCGACGAATTTGAACGCCATGTCAAATCCGGCGAAAAGGGCATCAAGATTCTTGCGCCCGCGCCCTATAAAATCAAAAAGGATGTGGCGAAAACTGACCCAGACACCGGGCAGCCCATCATCGGTGCAGACGGCAAGCCTGTCACGGAGCAGCAGGAGGTGTCGATTCCGGCGTTCAAGGTGGTGTCGGTATTCGATGTGAGCCAGACCGAGGGCAAAGAGCTTCCCGACATTGCCGTGGACGCGCTCACGGGCAATGTGGAACAGTACGAGGACTTTTGGCGAGCCTTGAAGCTGACCTCTCCCGTTCCCGTGACGCTTGAAAAAATCGACGGCAGCGCACACGGCTATTATGACCTTGCAGAAAAACGCATTGCCATTGACGACGGCATAAGCGAGCTGCAAACCATCAAGACGGCGATCCATGAGATTGCCCATGCCAAACTGCACGATATTGACCTGAACGCGCCGGAGCAGGCGGAGCGCCCCGACCGCAGCACCCGTGAGGTGCAGGCGGAAAGCGTCGCCTATACGGTGTGCCAGCATTTCGGGCTGGACACGTCGGACTACTCCTTTGGCTATGTCGCTGGGTGGAGCAGCGGACGCGATATTAAGGAGCTGAAAGCATCCCTTGAAACCATCCGCACCGCCGCCAGCGAGCTAATTTCTGAAATCGAGGGGCATTTTGCAGAGCTTCAGGCGCGGCACACCGCAGAGCAGGAACAGGCTGCGGCGCAGAATGTGCCGGAGAACACCTTTTCCATCTATCAGCTCAAAGACGGCAACGCAACAAGGGATCTCCGATTTGAGCCGCTGGAACAGGTAAAGGCCGCCGGGCTGCGGGTTGACCGTGACAATTATGAGCTGGTCTATACCGCACCGCTGTCCGACACGGACACGCTGGAGGACATTTTCGTTCGCTTCAATATGGACAGACCGCAGGACTTCACCGGGCATAGCCTTTCCATGTCCGATGTCATTGTGCTGCATCGCGGAGAACAGGAAACGGCGCACTATCTGGATCGCGGCGGCTATGCCGAAGTGCCGGAGTTTTTACAGCCGGAACAGGCCGCAGAGCAGGAAGCACAGGCTGACGCCCCGCCAGCGGAACGACCGCTGACAGAGTTACAGAAGCAGGCTGTTGAAATTGCCAAGCGGTATGAAACGCTTTCCATGCAGGAGAAAATCGGCATAATTGCGCAGGCGTTCGGCTGCACGTCCGGCACGATTGAAACCTCGCCCTGCACGGGAAAATGGCGCGGCACAAGTGATATTTCCATTCGCTTTGATAATGGCAGCTCTCTGTTTTTGGGCAACCATATAACGCGGCAAGCCAGGACAAAAAAGGTACAGCAGGAGCTTGTCGATAGCGCGTTGGTGCGGTATAACCCTGAAATCATCCGCATTGCAAAGGAAACTGCCTATACCGCCCTCAAAGAGCGCGAGCTTCAGGACAATGCTATTGCCGAAGCAAAGGGCTTGAAGCCCTACACGCTGCTGAATGTGGAGTTCAACGACGGCGCAGATCAGCAAAGCAGCGGTTACATAGGTTGGTACTATGCGACGCTGGCGGTGGACGGAAAAATCTGCACGCATTTGGAAACAGGCTTGAATCACGACATTGCATCCGGCAGCGTAAGCCCGACGCCCACGCGGGAAAATTACTACGCAGCCGGAGCGCTGAAAGAAAGTGATGTGGACTATGTTTTCAACAACGTCGGCTTTTCCTCTGCTTCCGGCCTTTACTCTCTGCATCTGAGCGACGCCGCACGGGGACGCGCCGAATTGGAGCTTGCGAAAAAACTGATCGACGATTACTGCCGCGAAGAATTTCATTCCGGCGCGGATTTCAGCGACCTGTCCGCCGTCGGCATTGGACACACAACCGTTACGGATGATGAAATCCCCATTCAGGCATACGCAAACCTGACGGACTTCCGCATTGAAAAATATTTGGGTGATGTGCTGATTGAAAGCCGACAGTATGAATCGCTGGCTGCGCTGATTCAAGGTGAGCTGAACGATTTGGAGTTTGACGACCTGACCTATGCCAGCGACGAGCAGATTGCCATGTTCCACGACCAAGAGGAAATGTCCAGCGAGGAAGCACCCTCCCTTGATCCTGCGGTGCAACCCGTCGTGACGATTCTTTGGAGCGAGAGCGATAAGCTGCAAGAGGGTGAACAGCTCCCGCTTGCCCGTGCCGACGCGCTCTTTAAGGTGCTGGACGATGAAAAGCGTTCCGAGCGTGAGAAGCCGGGCTACACAGGCGGCTGGTACGATAAAACCAAATTCCGCATTGACTGCACATTTCACGGGGAACGTGACAGCTACGAGGGACGGCAAGACTTTGGCGACGGGGACGGCGCTCTGATCGACCATATCCAAGCCTATCACGAATACTACGCCAAGGACGAAAACTGGAAAAACTTTGTGCTGCACAACGAGGGCGCGGAAGCGTGGGAAAAGGACAAGGCCGAGCGCGAAATGCTTCTCACCGAGTTTGTGCCGTATATGCGGCTGCATTGCAACCTCTCCGAGCAGGAGCGCACCGCTGCGGATATGCTGGAAAATGGAGAAGCCCTGACGCCGGAGCAGACAGCATATTTTCATGCCGTTCTTGCTCATGTGGACGCTTGCCGGGAAAAGCTGAACGCGGGCGATTATCACTTGCCCGACCCGCCGCAGCTTTCTGATTTTGATAAAGAGCTTCAGGACTACAAAGCTCATGTGGAAAGTGAGATTGCACAGGAAGCCGAAGCCACAGGGATGACCGTGGAGGAATATGCCGCCAATGGCTACGAGCCGCAGGAGCAGCCCACCGACGTACAGGAGCAGCCGGAGGAAACGCTGCCCGCAGATACCGCGCCGGAGCAAGCCGCCGTCAGGTATTACACCATCAATGAGGGCGCTGCCCGACGTGCCAACGATGCAAACAGCTACCGCGACTACGCCGCAGGCAGCGCAACCGCCGAATATCGGCAGATGGTGGATCAGGCAGCAGCGATTGCACAGCGGCAAAAAGAACGCGTCGATCCCATGTACCATGAGAAAATTGACGCGCTGCTGGACACCTACGCCCGCAAGCTGGCGGAAAATCTGAACGACCACTATGCCATTGAAGCCCGTGTTCCCTCGATCCTCGTTGCAGGCGGCAGCAATTTCCCTGTTCGCAAGAAAGAGAAGCAAAACGCCGCCCGTGACCGCAATATGCAGGAATGGCAGGATGTTCAGGGAATTTTGGATAAGATCCGCAGCACAGGCATGGGCGGTATCAGCATGGACGACCCGCAGGCAGCGGCAAAGCTGGAAGCCAAGCTCGTCAAGCTGGAATCGGCGCAGGAAACCATGAAAGCCGTCAATGCCTATTTCCGTAAGAATAAGACTTTGGAGGGCTGCCCCAGTCTGACGCCGGAGCAGATCACCAAATTGCAGCAGGAAATGTCGCAGTCCTGGCATCTGGATAAGAGCCGGCCGTACCCCGCCTATATGCTCTCCAACAACAATGCAGAGATCCGCCGCATCCGTGGACGCATTGAACAGGTACGGCAGCATGAGGACACCCATTTCGCCGGATGGGAATTTGACGGCGGGCGCGTGGAAGCCAACAAAGCGGATAACCGTCTGCAAGTGTTCTTTGACGGCAAGCCGGATGAAGCGGCACGGGACGAGCTGAAAGCAAACGGATTCCGCTGGGCACCCAGCGTCGGCGCATGGCAGCGCCAGCTTAACAAAAACGCATACTACGCCGCAGGGTACATTTCCTGTATTCAGCCTATCTCCGGGGAAAAGCCCATTGACGTGCAGCGCAGCGCCCAGCAACAGGAATCCGCTGCCCCTGACGCCCACCTGACCGGGGAGCGCGTTTCAACGCCACGCGGCAGCTTTCATGTTGCTGATATGACCCGCGAGCAGATAGAAGCCGCAGGCTATGGGTATCACCATAGCACCGATGACGGCAAGTACCTTATCATGGGAAACGGCACACAGGCCTTTGCCATTGCCGCCGAACAGCGGGAGCAGGGAAACTATATGCGCACGGCGGAGCTGTCCACCGAACAGAACTACAATATGATTGACGGACAGATCAACAACACCCCATCCGTAGACGAGCTGGAGGAAAAGGCAAAGCGCGGCGAGGTGATCTCGCTCTCTGCGCTTGCCGCTGCGGTCAAGGCCGAGGACGGTAGAACGCCGCAGCGCGACCCGGACGGCAAAAAGCCGTCTATCCGTGCGCAGCTCAAAGCGGATCGTGCGCAGTCCGGCAAGCCGCAGCAGCGGGAAAAGGAACAGGAAGCCAAGCGGAGCATCCGGCAGGCTTTGGAAATGGAGTGACCTATGAATAAGTTTGAAAATGTGGATGTGCTGGCATCCCTGCAACAGATCATGCAGCAGAACACAGCCGCCTTTCAGAGCGATTTTGACATTGACAAGAAGATTCTGACACGGGCGGCAAAGAGTAAAAATGCCGAGGATAGGGTCTATCTATGGTTTTCTCGCCCCAACGGAACGCATTGTCTACGGGAACGGGATGTGTTCCTGCGTGGAACGCGGGAGCATAATACGTTCCGTTTCTACCATGAGCAGACCAAGGAGCGTGTACTTGCCTATGCCGTGGTGCTGTCCGGTATGGAGAGCGGTAAGGTAAAAGGCAGCATTTCTGAGCTGGACTATGCAGCGAAAGCCGAGCTTGCGATCCAAACCGCCTTGCGGACAGACAATAACCGTCTGATCTATGAAAACGGCTCACGGGAACTGCCCAAGGAGTGCCGCTTTGAAGCAACGCCGGATCGGGAGTATGGAAAGTTCGTGCGCTATGAGGCTGTGCCGCACGACCCGGACGCGCTGCGGGATCTGCTGCGCGACGAGAGCCGGAAGCGTGAACGGCTGAAACCCGGCAATTTCAAGGAGCATATCGGGCGGCTCTCCGACGAAAAGGTGCTTGCCGAAGCACAGCGCCTTTCGGCAGCGTTTCAATCCCTGCAAGCGCCCAACAGCCCCAACGGAACGCATTTTGTAGTAGAAGTGTCGCCGTGGTTTGAGCGTATCGCATCCAGCAAGGAGCATGAGCGGCTATTTGCGCTGCTTCCGTATAAGACGCTGTATCTTTCCTCGGTCAAGGACAGGCACGGCGTTTTCGCTTTTATCAGCAAGGACGAACGGCGCGATCTGCCGCTGCGCAAGCAGCGTCCCTCTGTTCGGGCGCAGCTCAAAGAGGGGCAGTCGAAAAAAGCCGCTGCACCCAAAAAGGCAGCGGCAAAGTCGAAAGATAATGATTTGGAGGTATGAGCATGGACAATGTTCCGTTCACCATTGAGGAAGAAAATCTGATCTGCATTTACCACAAGTACGACCGCCGCAGAACGATTGCAGCGATTTCCGACGCGCTGCCGGATATGGACGCAGATATGCGTTCGCTGGCGGAGCAGACGATCCATAAGCTGCACAATATGACCGATGCAGCATTTGAGGAAGCACAGTTCACCATGACGCTTTCCGACGCAGAGTAAAAGACGACGCGGGGCGCGGCAGCCGATGATGGCTGCTGCGTCCCGCGTTTTTCGTAATTAGGCAGAATGTTATTGCGTATAAAGACAGAGTGTTGCAACAATGAACGCTAAGAATAGTGAAATGGCAACTATCGGAATTGTGTACGGTTTCTTATCCACAATTTTCTGCACTACCATTGCGGAAAGTATGGGAATAAAAAAGGCCAGCACTATCGAAATCGCTATATATACTGTCATTGCAGCTACCTCCTTTCCGCAAGTTTCAATATGATTGGCTTATTTAATTGTTGCACGCCCACCATAAACAGCACCAGTACTCGGCGTGAATGTGTCGATACCAGAACTAAATGAAAGAGACAAGCCACCAAGACTTACCGAGGGTGAAGTAGAAAGAGTAGCGTGCCCGTATTTGAAGATGAACTCAGCATTATTGTCATGCCCGACAATGGAGAGCTCAATTCTTCCAGAACCGGATTTGACCCAATAAAAAGACTGAACGTAGTATGCGCCTTGGTTCATTGCAAAAGTTGCTTTTCCTGCGTTGATGTCAGAGGAAGTCATATAGGCATATACCGTCTTATCTGCAATAGCTGGACCATTACCGACACAAGTGAGTGAAAGCCGATTATTGGTGGATGAAATATGTTTCGTCAGCTCATAGTTGCCGTCCCAACCGGCTCCTGCAATATCTGTCCAATGGACGGCGGGTTCCTTATCCCAACTCCAGCTCACGTCAATAAGGAAATATGTGCGATCAGCAGAGCTTTTATAGTAATATGAGTTTTTTGTGTTTTTAACTGTTACGGATGCTAAAAGACCTCGTACACTATAAAGGCTCTCATTCCCAGTAAGTGAGCGAAGTTCTGCAATTTCGTTGGCGGTATAACCTTTACGAGCGAGGATTTCATCGCTCAAAGTAGAACGCTCCATGAGTTCATTCAGAATGGTGCGTTCGAGTTCCCCTGATTTAGCACGTTCAATATCGGAAATGCTGTACCCTTCTGCGAGTAATGTGTTAGTATCCTTTTCTTTTAATTCCTGTACCATCGAATATTCAGAAGTTGCGACGGTCGTTTTATTTGCGGTGTTCTCCGCAGCAAAGGCAGTGGATGACATTACAAATAAAAGAGAAAAGGACAGAAAGAATGATAATACTTTTTTCATAAGAGAACTCCTTTCATTTGGTATCAATGCTCATTGGGAGCATGAAAATCAGTAGAAAACGGCCATTAAAAGCGCACAGCCTAATCATCGTCTGTATAGACTATGCGCCTGTCCCACTGATTTTAAGTCGCAGCCTCCATAGTGGGCAGGAGAAATAAGCAGCCCCGCGCATAATCCTATGCAGAGTAGTAACCTGTGTCATCGCTTATTTCACCTCCTGTTGTGTCCTTTTATCCATATAACGGTCAAGATCAAAAAAGGGGACAGGTTTTTTGAAAAAATCTCGATTCATACCTTGTTAATGGGTTGCCACTTTTCTGCGCAACATTCTTGTGGTATAATTTGAAATAAGCAGTCGATTGTTACTGCAACGAACACCCATAATGCGCAAGAATAAGTTTACTTGCTCACTTAGAATGGGCGGCTGCGGAGCTGTCCATGAGGAAAATTATATGATGATACTCCTATTTAGTGTTTTGAATGATGAACAACGTGCGCTGGTAGAGCGGATATTCCATGAGCATCATATCCACTTCCAGCGCATTTCGTTTAATATTGTTAAATCAGAGGAAGCCGCAGAGGATGTTGTGTCCACCGCATTTGTAAAAATTATGGACAACATCGAAAAAATTTCTGATTTACCCTGTCCCCAGATGACCGCTTTCTGCGTTACCATAGTGAAAAACGCATCTATTGACGTGCTGCGTCAATTACAACAGAGTGTTCACATTGATTACTGGGAAAACATTTCGGACGAGGACACGGACGATATTGAAGATGAGTGTATCCACAATGCAGATGTACATAGGCTGACTGAGGTAATCAATCAGCTTAATCCCGATGATCGGCATTTTATCTATCTCCGCTATACGCTGGAAATGGGATATAGTGAGATTGGTGAACTGCTGAACATTTCGGAGGATGCCGCAAAAAAGCGCGGGCAGCGGCTTGTCAAGAAGCTCCGAAAACTGTATGAGGAAAGGTGATGATATGGATATGAATTGGCAGGCCATGCTGCATGAAGCAGCAAATGCCAGCTTTGAAAAGGATATAGAAGCTCGTTCTGCCGCAGACAATGATGCCTACCCCTGTGTAGATTTGCCGAATGCAAAGATCCGAGAATTGAGTGAAAAGATTCTGCACCTGCCGCATCAGGGGATTGCTCTGCTATTTAGTAGATATTGCTTCCGGCTTTCTCCCCAAGAAACGGAAAAGTTCTTTCAAATAAAAAATGCAAAGGGACGATTCCACTTTTACCGCGAACTGCTTTCTTCAAGCATGGGGCTTAATTCAAAGCAAGTTATTTCGGATGCTTCGCTCAATCACGCCTGTAAAATTGCCATGAAAGACTATTTGCGCACAGAGCTAAAAGAAGATTCTGCTGCAAGTAGTGCGGGAAAGAGCCAAACGCATATTGTGTTCAGACGGTTCGGCAAAGCTGTTGCAGTCGCAGCAATTACCATAACCCTGTTGTTCTCAACGGCTATGGTGGCTAATGCACAGTTCCGTGAAAAGGTAATCACATGGGTAGTCGAGACATTTGAAAAGTACAGTATCTTTGAACTGAAAAGCGACGGTGAAAACACGCAGCCTGATTTGCAGAGCTATAAGCCTACCTATCTTCCCGACGGGGCGGAATTGCAGAATACGGTTGAATTGCCGGAATTTTATGGGTATGAGTATGCAATCGACGATACAGCTTACTTTAGCATTTGGCTCAGTCAATCTGACATACGAATTTATATTGACGCCGAAAATGCAGACGTAGAACCGTTTGATAAGGACGGAATAACAGGCTATTTCTTCAAAAAAGTGGATTTGAATTATGTGTGCTTTGAACGTGATGGTTGTTCTTTTTCGGTCTATGGATTGCTTGACACGGACGAGCTGATAAAAATTGCCGCAGGTATCACAAAAGAATAATTCAAAATATGTGTCCCTTTTTTCCTCCTTGCGCGTTATATGGGTGATCTCCCAATATTGCACAAGGAGGATTTTATTTATGAAGAAAAAAGATATTGTTACATTGGCATTAACCGCCGCTATTTTAATGACTGCTCATGCAGTACCCGTAGCAGCAGCGGAAAGTGCTGCACCTAATGCCACGTCACCAACAATGCCAGCACAAGCGATTACTCTCCGATGGGAAAGTACAAATATGGTTGTTCCAGCTATTTCGATTTCTGGTAAACAGATTTCTGTGTCAGCAGTAATTGCGCCTAAAAAACAAACAACCAAATCCAAGGGAACGCTTTATCTTGAAAAGAAAAGCGGAAACAGTTGGTCACCCGTTACTTCTTGGCCGATTGATGGAACTGGAACCGTCAGTCTTACCAAAACCTACACCGGCACAACGGGCGTTACCTACCGTACCAGAGTAGTTGTTACAACAGGTGCAGACGAGATCGACGCAACTTCTACCGAGCGTACAGTCTAAAAAATGCGGGACACAAAGTTATTACTACTAACTATGTGTCCCGCATTTTTGATGTCACGGTTTTCACTTGAATTTTTAATATGGCAAGGAAAATATACGTCCCTTGCGTTTCTCGCGCTGCAAAGCCGCTCTCAGCAAGGCATACAGGCGCTTTAAGCCGTGACTATGCACTTGCTTTCAGTTATCCCGTGCGCGTAGGTGCAGCGCACCGACCACGAGGAACACCAGACCGAAAATCACCCAGCCCCAAATGGAATCATGCTCCGAAATGAAGTAGGCCAGCAGCCCAAACACCGCTGCATAGATCAGCGTGAGCAGCCCGCCGACGAGCCAGAAGCCGATGCTGGTATTTTGCAGCCACAACAGCAGCAGAAATGTTGCAATGCCGATTACAAGGCACAGCGCCGGATGAATTGCGGTGAACTGGTTACAGCACACTCCAGCGGCAATGCCGAGAGCGATGCTGTCAAAGAGAATGATATGCCCGAAAAATAGTCCGATCACCGAGCAGACAAGCCCAATAAAAAGCCCAATCGCCATAATCGCGCCCTGCGCTGCCAGCCAACCCATAAAGAATCCTCCTTTCGTTTACACCATGATTGCGTCCATAATCGTCTGAATGGTATTACAGGTATCATCAAAGGAAATGTCCTTTGCGTACTCATACTCGCGGCTGTATTTATCCCACAGCTTGCGGAGCGTATCGCTTTCGCGGATTTCTTTCATAATCTCCGGGTAGTCTGTCAGGATCAAGCCGCTGCCGCGTTTCTGCGTCGTTCGTTCCAGCGCCCGGCGCAGCGTCGCTTTGTCACATTCCGCGCCGCGCAGCGCGTACAGGATATGTACGTCGTAATAATCTCTCGGACGGGTATTCGCAATGTTGCGGGACAGCACGGTTTCCAGCTTTTCCGCCAGCACCGTTTCAAGGTTATAGGCAAGAATACTGATCGTGCGGTCATCGAACAGCAGGGAGAATGTGTATTCCACCTCGCGGGGCGTTATCATGTCGCCCGTGGTGACATCCACCGTCAGCGGTACGCTGATCGGCGGATAGTTCGCTTTCAGCGCGACCCGGATGCCGGGGTAATCGTCGGTTTCCCGAATGTCAGAGATACCGACGACCTCAAACTGCACGTCATCGGCAATCTGGACAGCGCAAATCTCCGTAAAGATTTTGCGGATTGCTTCATGCGTCAGGGTGAAGCCTTTGATTGTTGTGTCCAGATCCATTGTTGCCCGCGTGTCCAGTCCCACAATGGCGGAAATCAGGAATCCACCTTTGAGAATGAAATTGTTCTTATAGGGCGAGAGCGAAATTCGTTCCAGCAGCCGTTCGAGCATATAGTTCTGCATGACAAGCTGTGCCGAAATATGCTTCTCTGCCGCTTTGTTCTTGATAAAGGCTTTCAGTTGCATCGGATTTTTTGTAATCATAGCAAAACCTCCATGTATCGCAGCACCTTGGGCTTCACACGAAGCTGGTCTGCGTACTGCATCAGTTTGTGAATGTTCTTGTCCTTGGATGCTGCATAGCGTTTCATAGCTTCTCCGACGATCTGAACATCGCTGCCGCTGCCGCGCAGGATGTCGCACAGCGTCCGTTCCAAATCGTAAACACGAATCGGATTGCCGGAGGGGGATTCAATTTCAATTCTGCCGAACTCGTAGTTCTCCGGCACAACGCGCTTGATGATTAAGTTCTCCTGCTTCAAGGACGGGGCATTGTAGCCCTTGGGAAAGGTCATCGTATATTTCGCCGGGGTACGGTCTGAATAGCCCAACAGATACAGGGCGGTATCGTGCGAGTAAATCCCGCGCCCATACTTGCGCTGCAAGAGGTAGAAATCGTCCTCCCATGCGCTGCTCCGCACATACAGACCGCGCCCGAAACGGTACATTTCACCGCTCTTAACAAACTCCTGTAAAATGCTGCGGTGCAGTCCGGCTTCCGTCACCTGCGCAGCGGTAATTGTGCCGTCCTCCGACGCTTCCAGCAGTTCTTCGATTTTCTCCTTGGCGTTCATGCTTCTCACCTCACTTTGACAATCACACATTATATTATAGAGAAATAATGTGCGGTTGTCAACCACGAAACGACGAACACACATTAAATTGTTTGAAAATAATGTGTGATTGTCAAAAAAGCTACAAGGCCTTGTCCTGTTCCTGCCCACGATTGGGGGACAAGATGCTGTCGATGTTCTGCTTGACGGCATCGTATTCCCGCATACGTTTTTTCAGGCTTTCGTACTCAGCGTACAGCCGATCCTTTTCTTCGGACAGTCTGGAATATTCCTCGCGCAGCTTGGCAAGGTCGGGGAGTTTGTCACCGACGCCCGCCGCTTTCAGCGCCCGCGCCGACGCTTCAAAGAGAATGATTTCGCGCTCACGTCCTCGCAGATACTTTTCCTTGTCACGGGATTTTTTGTATTCGCTATACAGCGGCTTTAGCTCTTTGCAGGTGGCGGTATGCTTTATCAGCAGTGCCAGATCAGACAGGCGGCGTTCCGCCGTTTTCAGAGCAGCGGCAGTTTGCTCGTTGCTGTCCTGAAGCTCCGTGATCTTCTGCTCCAAATCGGTATAGCGGGAAATGCCGTGCTGGTCGAGAAATACCATTGTGCGGGCAGCGCGTTTCAGGTTTTCAATTTTCGCCCAGCGTTCATAGCCTGCGGATTGCTGCGCCTTGATGCAGTTTTCAATGTCGATCAGCAGCGACACGCTGCCGCGCTCCGGCTTTGGCATTTTCAGAATGACCTTGCCCTTGATGCGTTCGGCTATGGCTTCCTCGGTGTAAGCTTCACCCAACGTCTTTGCACGGGTAAATCGCTCCTGACTGGGAGCGCGGAATGAGATATACTTTCCTCGTTTGATTTCATACCCCTCGGCTTCCAACCGACGCAGGAGGTCGTCAAGGTCTTTGGAAATGGGAATGAGCCTGTCGATGGCGATTTTTAGCTTTTGCTTATAGCTTGTCCCTTTCCGCTGCGCGTCCCATTCGGCATACTGCTTGCCGCGCTCCGCGCCGGGCGCGACAACGGACAGCCCGTTTTCCCGGCATAGTCTGTCGCTGACACGGCGGATCTGCGCGTAGCTTTTGCGGTTGGAAATGTACTTCTTATGCTCCGCAAAATCCACGGCACAGAAAATAATATGGTTATGGCAATGCTCCTTGTTGATGTGAGTAGCAATGACATACTCATACTTGCCGCCGAGGATTTCATCGGCAAGCTGCCGCCCGATCTCGTGGGCTTGCGCATAGCTGACCTCACCCGGCTCAAATGCCTGTATCAGGTGGTGGGCGAGATTGTTGCCTTTCTGCATGGCAAGCAGCCGTGTTTTTTCAAACTCAAGGTCTGCGGTTTCCACGGCGCAGCCGAACGAGGACACCAGCAACTTATCGTCGGTCTTTGCAGGATCAGCGATATAGTCAATGGCTTTTTTCAGGGTGCTTTTGATAGGATGGATCTTTGTAATTGCCATATCTCCGCCATCGCCCCCTTGATGTCCTCAATGTCCTGTGCATAGAGCGTTCCCGTAGCGTTCACGCGCTTTGCAATCTGATTGATGTTTGTGCCGATTTTTTGCATCTCGGCGGTCATTGCTTTCACGTCGCTGTAATCCAGCCGGATCACATAGCCGTCTATGAGCATTTTCCGCGCATAAACAGAGAAGCAGCCCGTTCCCATCTGCTGCATTTTACGCTCGATCATTGCCCGTTCCTCGGCAGTCACAGGAACGCGCAGCACGATATTCCGCGTTCGGTTTGCCATTTGTTCACCGTCCTTTCCGCTCCGAATAAGGGTTTGGGATTATCCCAACAAGCGAAGCACAGACAGGTGCTTTTTCGGGAGTGTGGCTACACTCCCTATGCTTGCTACGGTATCTCCCTCACTACTACAACGGCGGCACAGCCGCAATTTGGCAAACTGAAAGCAAACTTTCTCAAAAGAAAAACGCCATGAACTATCTGTTCATAGCGTTCCTTATACCGTATTCAGTTTTCTTCCTCACTGTCCGTTCTTGCGTCCAGTAACGCTTGCGCCGTTGCCGTAATGATTTTGATTTCTGCATCCGTCAATTCATCCAGCAGAATATCAAACTGCATACGCTCGGTAGATTTTCCCGTTGCTTCTTCGCCGTAAAGAATCTGATCCACGGAGATATGATACCGGGACACCATCTCCAAAAACACCTGCAGGCTGGGATGCTGTCCTTTATTCTCAATGTTGGCAATATAGCGCGGCGATAGGAACATTTCACTTCCGACTTTATTGCGGGATTCTTTTAGCTTCATGCGCTCAGCTTTGATTGCTGTACCATATGGCATGAAGTCGATTTTCGCAACAGGTCTTTTTTCTCTCTTTGTTCGTTTGGACATATTCAATCACCCAGCTACATTTTACAATTCCTCTTTTCCGCAGAATACGTCTTGTGTATTCATATAATTAGCTTAAATAATTCGCATTTTCTTTCTTGTAATCATTCGGCTGGCCGTATATAATAAATGCCGAATTGATTTGCAGGAGGAAACTACAATGCTCGAATATATTTCTGCCCCAGAAGCAGCGAAAAAATGGGGAATCTCTGAGCGGCGGGTACAGAAGTTGTGCGAAGAAAACCGCATACCTGGTGTAGCAAGATTCAGCCGTATGTGGCTGATACCAAAGGACGCGGAAAAGCCCGTTGATGGGCGACTAAAAATCAGTAAATCTACGGATATGTAACATTTCACGGACATTTGCCTGTTATACTGTAGATGCAAAGGAAGTGAGGATATGAAGCAGATTTTGATTGTTGAGGATGACAGCTTTTTGAATAAGATGCTGTCCTATAATCTGACCGCAGACGGTTACGGCGTGACTTCTGCCCTGAATTACAGAACCGCTGCTGAAGCTATTCGCCAGCGGGAATTTGATTTGATACTGTTGGATGTCAATCTCCCTGATGGCAGCGGCTTTGATCTGTGCAAACTCGTAAAGCCTAACTGCCCGGACGCAATTGTGATTTTTCTGACTGCCAACGATCAGGAGAGCGACCAAATACGGGGATATGAGGTTGGTGCAGTAGATTATATTACAAAACCCTTTGTGGTAGGAACCTTGCAGAGGAAAATCAAAGCGATGTTTTCTATGTTGGAACATCATAGGCCTGCAAAGGACGTTTACGACGATGGGCGGTTATTCTTGGATTTCTCAGAGCAGTCCGCTTCACTAAACGGCACCCCGCTGACCCTGTCATCAATGGAATTTAAGATGCTGAATCTGTTCCGCAGAAACCCAAAACAGGTATTGACCCGCGGACAGTTATTGGAAAAGCTATGGGATATTGATGAGCGTTTTGTTGACGAACACACGCTGACAACTTCTGTGAGCAGAATCCGCAGCAAGATAGAATCCGATGGCGGCGCGCCCTACATCAAGACGATCTATGGTATGGGGTATCAATGGACAGGAGGCGAAGCGAAGTGAAGCTGCAAGGTCTTTCAGTAAAACGGCTATTCTTTTATGTGACAATAGGACTCATCCTCTCCATGACCGCGGCCGCTGTCGTTTTATATTTCATAACAGAGCAAGCTGCGGTGTTGGCTGTCGGCGGAGTGCTGATTTTGTGCGCCCTTGCGTGGCTCCTTGCTTTGACACAAATATTAGGAAAGAAACTCGCTCTGTTTACCTCCGATCTATGCGGGACCTTAGATAATATGATTGCCGGAAACAAAGGCAGCTCTCTTTCTGAGGACAGCGAAACGCAGCTTGCCAGAATTGGTCACAGGATGGCAAGGCTATATCAGATCATGCAGGAGGATCGTCGCCGGGTGGAAGAAGATCGGCAGGAATTACAGTCACTTGTATCGGATATTTCCCATCAGGTGAAAACCCCTGTAAGCAATCTGAAAATGGCAACAGATACACTGCTGGAAAAGCCTATGACTGAGGCAGAACGCACGGATTTTATTCGTGGAATCCGCACACAGACAGATAAGCTGGATTTTCTTTTTCAGGCACTTGTGAAAACTTCGCGTTTGGAAACAGGCGTAATCCAGTTGGACAAAAAAGTAAGCAGCCTATATGACACCGTGGCGCAGGCCATGAGTGGAATCGTATATGCCGCGGAGAAAAAAGAGATTTCTGTGTCCGTAAACTGTCCGGAAAAATTGATGTTTTCCCATGACAGCAAGTGGACGGCCGAAGCTCTCTTTAACCTTTTGGATAATGCAGTGAAATACACATCGGCTGGCGGAAAAATCTCCGTATCAGTCGTACAATGGGAAATGTATGTGGAGATCAAAGTAGCTGATAATGGTAAAGGAATTTCTGAAAGCAATCAGGCAGCTATTTTTCGGCGCTTTTACCGCGAGGAAGAAGTGCATAGCGAGCCCGGCGTCGGCATAGGATTGTACCTTGCCCGTGAGATCATAACAAGACAGGGCGGTTATATTAAGGTGGTTTCTGCGCCGGGAAATGGATCTGCGTTTTCTATCATGCTTCCCGTAAAATAGTATGTGGTGGTGGTCGTTTTTGACTGCCCGCCATTTTTTGAAATGTCCGAGTGCTGTAACATTCCACCTTGATTTGCAGTGATACAAATTGACCGTTGTAACATTTCACGGACATTTAGGTTTTACAATATCCCCATTAAAAGGCGGATAGCCTTGAAAGGAGTTTCTATATGAGCGTTTGCAACGGTGTACAAAGGGAACATAATAAAAAACTTAATAATGGACTGCCAATCTTACACAAAGTACCGCCCAAACGAGACTACGGGCGGTATTTTTGTATCATGGCGGAGAAAGGAGGAACTTCCCACGGGGGCTTGACTGAAAAGTTGAGCCCCTTTTTTCATGCCAAAAAACAGGAGGTAAATGCTTATGGCAGATGATAAAACCACAAAAACGCCGGAACAGCCGGTAACGGATAGCGGGCCGGGCAAGGAAACGCCTCCCGCTCCCCCAAAAGAGCCAGAGAAGGTTTCCGTTTCCCCGGAGCCGGAAAAAAAGACGGAACCAGAGGTAAAGAACCCACAGGTTTCTGTCTATAACTTCGCTGAAATTATGAAGGAAAAGAAAGTCGAGGAACGGGCGGCAGCTCCCGGCGTGGAAAAGCCTGACCCGGCAAAAGCGGAGAAACCGGAAAAGCAGCCGGAGGCTCCGAAAAAAGCAGAGGAAAAACCCAAAGAGCCGGAACAGCCGAAGCGCCGGGGCCGTCCCCCGAAAGAAAATAAGGACAAGGACGCAGCCCCGAAGTCCAAAGCTCCCGCACAGAAACCGGAAAAGGCGGTCAAAAAGGAACCGGAGAAAAAAACGGCTCCAACGATACAGGCCGCTCCCGCTCCGAAAGGACCCGAAAAGCCAAAGGATGCTCCACGCCGGGGCAAGGAGCAGATCGTCTATATCAAGCTGAACGAGCTCCACGCCTTCAAGAACCATCCCTTTGAAGTCCGAGACGATGAAGAAATGCGGGCTATGGTGTCCAGCGTCAAGGACAAGGGCGTTACCCAGCCTGCTATCGTCCGTCCCCGTGAGGATGGCGGCTATGAGATCGTATCCGGCCACCGCCGCCAGAAGGCCAGCGAGCTTGCCGGATATGCGGATATGCCCTGTATTGTTCGCAATCTGACGGACGATGAAGCCATCACGCAGATGGTCGAGGACAATCTCAACCAGCGTGAAGAAATCCTTCCCAGTGAGCGGGCCAAAGCCTTGAAAATGCAGCTTGAGGCCATCAAGCACCAGGGCTCCCGCACTTCGGGCCAGATTGACCCGAAGGACGCAGGAAAACGCTCCAACGAAATTGTAGCCGAGCGCAATAAGATGGCGGTCAAGCAGGTGCAGCGGTATATCCGGCTCAATGAGCTGGTTCCCGACCTGATGAAGCTGATGGATGAAAAAAAGCTGGGCTTTACTACGGCGGTGGAGCTTTCCTATATCGGCAAGAAGAACCAGAACTATATCGCCGTCGCCATTGACAGCCAGCAGTCCTCGCCTTCACAGGCGCAGGCAAAGCGTATGCGTGAGCTGGACGAAAAGAAGCTGCTCAACGGGGATGTGATCGACGGCATTATGATGGAGGACAAAAAGGAGGTAGACAAAGTGATTTTGACAGGTGCGGAACTGAGCAAGTATTTCGGCAAGGAAACTACGCCGAGGGAAATGAAGGACCAGATCATCAAGCTGCTGGACGACTGGAAGGGTCAGCAGAAGGAACATGAAAAGCCGGAGAAGAAAACCGAACAGGAAAAGTAAGCCCAAACTTCGGGTCAGCATGGCCCGAGGATTGCGGGGCTCTGCCCCGCGCCCCGAAGCTCTGGAGATATAAATTATTCCCCGTCGCCAGTTATTCCGTAGCATAGCCGGGAAAATCAGTCAAGGGCAGCGCCGCCGCAGGCGGTGCCAGAGGCACCCTTGACGGATTTCTCCCGGTTATGCTTTTTCCCGGTCAAGCGACGGGGATATAAATTCTCCAGAGCCGTTCCCCTTCCCGGGGGAAGGGGCGGAGGGGTTGGGCGAACTCTTGCTTTTCCCTAAACCAAAACAGAAATGGAGGCTCAACCAATGAAACGACCTTTAGCATACCTGACCGCCGCATGGAGCGGCGAGCCGGATGTTGATATGGAGCTGGCGGCCCACTACTGCCGTCTTGCTTATGAGGCGGGCTTTTCCCCGATCTGCCCGCTCTTGTATCTGCCGCTGTTTTTGAATGACAGCGTTCCCGAGGAACACAAGGCCGGGATTGATATGCGCCGGGATATGCTGCGGCGCTCCCACACCCTGATTGTCTGCGGCAGCGCTGTGGACGAGGATGTAAAAAATGATATTGCGGTTGCCGGGCGGCTGGGCATTGCGGCGACCACACTGGAAGGGGTGCTTGCCGTGAAGGGACACGGCACCCCGGGCCATGCCGGACATTAAGCTGGGAAGCCTTTTCGACGGGATTGGCGTGTTCCCTCTGGCTGCTTCCCGGTGCGGTATCCGTCCGGTATGGGCCAGTGAGATTGAAAAAGCGCCCATCTCCATAACCAAAAGGCACTTTCCCGACATGGTGCATTTGGGGGATATTACGAAGGTGGACGGCGGGAAAATCCCACCTGTCCATATAATTACCTTCGGTTCCCCCTGTCAGAACCTTTCTCTGATCGGCAACCGCTCCGGTCTTGCCGGGGCAAAATCAAGCCTGTTCTATCAGGCGTTTCGTATCATACAGGAAATGAGGGATGCTACTGATAACCTATATCCAGCTATCGCTGTTTGGGAAAACGTCATGGGAGCGTTTTCTACAAATGACCGGATGGACTTTAGAGCCGTCTTATCCGCCTTCTCGGACACCGAAGTTCCAATGCCTCCTTCGGGAAGATGGGGAAACGCCGGAATGGTGCGAGGGGGAACGCCTGATGTGTGCTGGCGACTCATGGATGCCCAGTATTGGGCAGGCTCCCGAAGGCTGGCACGAAGGCAGCGGATTTTCGTCGTGGCGGATTTTGGAGGCAGACGTGCCGCAGACATACTATTTAAGCCCCGTCCAATGCTCCCACTTCCTCCGCCTTGCGGAGAGGGCGGGTGGGCCGCCGCCGAAGGAGATCGAACAGCTTCTTTTGAAACAGGGCGGCAGATACCAGTCATCCACCCCTTTCAGTGCTTCCGTATGCGGGGAGCGGCAAAAAGGCAGGAAGAAACGGCCTTCCGAAACAGCTTCGGATTACCAACTGACCCTTTTCCCACTCTTTTAGCCAGTGATGTAACGCCCTTTGCCTTCTGGTATGAGGGCGACCCGAAGGGCGGCTGTATCCGTTTTCTGACGGAAACGGAAAGCGAACGGCTGATGGGGCTGCCAGAGGGCTGGACAAAGTACGGGGCGGACGGCGTGGAGATCCGGCCTCTGCAACGCTACAAGGCACTGGGAAACGCGATTGCCCTCCCTTGCGCCGATTACATTATGGCCGGGATTTATGAGGTGCTGGCTGACCGGGCCGGAAAGGAGGAATGAGCCCATGTTTGAAGCCTATATAACCAATACAGCCCTATACCCCTTAATGGGGATCGAGGTAGGGACAACGGTACATTTCCCCATGACGACACAGGAGTTGCAGGCCGCCCTTGCCAAAATCGGGATAGACGGGAAACGGTACAGCGAAGTGTTCTTTACCAGCTTTGACAGTGATGTGCTGGGGCTCTACGATTATCTCTACGAATGTGAGAACATCGACGAGCTGAACGAGCTGGGCCATGCCCTGCTGGAAGTACGGGATAAGGGCGGACTGGAAACCTTTGAAGCCGCTCTTGTCTTGGGAAACCACACAAGGAGCGTGAAGGATTTGATAAACCTGACGCAGAACCTTGACCTTTACCGCTTTTACCCGGATATTTCCGATGATGAAGGGCTGGGCCGTCTTTACGCCGACGAGCTTGGGACTATCGACATACCGGAGCACATTCAGAACTACTTCGATTATGAGGCATACGGGCGGGATGTGCGTATCAACGAGGGCGGCGTATTCGCTCCCGGTGGGTATGTGTCGGCAGTCCCGGAGGGCTTCAAGGAGTATTACCACGGGCCGCAGGACATTCCGCCGGAACACCGGATATTTGCCTATCCTGAAAAGGCCGAGCCTGTCCACTCCATTCTCGCTACACTCAAACGGTTTCAAGAAGCCCCACCCGCTCCGAAAAAGGACAAGGCGGGGCCTTCCCATGAAGAACGGTAAGACTTCGGGCCAGCATGGCCCGAAGCATGAAGGAGGTGCATACCATCAACTATTACCCTATCAATGAAGGAGCCGCCCGCCGGGCAAAAGAAATGAACAGCTTTTCCGACTACAAGGAAGGGAGCGCAACGGCGGAATACCGGGCAATGGTGGACAAGGCCGCCGCCATAGCGGAAAAGCAGAAATCCCGGGTGGACCCCATGTACCATGAGAAGATCGACCATCTGTTAGACACCTACGCCCGCAAGCTGGCCGAAAACATGAACCAAGGCTTTGCCATTGACGCGAGGGTTCCCTCTGTGCTGATCGCCGGGCCTTCCAATTTCCCGGTGGGAAAGAAGGAAAAACAGAACCGGGCGCGGGACAGCAACATGGAGGAATGGCGGCATATTCAAGGGCTGCTGGATAAGATACGCAGCACCGGCATGGGCGGGATCAGCGCCGATGACCCGGCAGCGATTGAAAAGCTCCAGAAGAAGCTGGACGGGCTGGAACGCTCCCAGCTCATTATGAAGGAGGTCAACGCCTATTACCGCAAGCATGGCAAGCTGGACGGCTGTGCGCTGCTGTCGCCGAACCAGATCGAAAAGCTGAAAGCAAGCATGGCGGCAAGTTGGCGAAGCGACCCGAGGCCCTTTGAAAGTTACCAGCTAACCAACAACAATGCGGAGATCCGCCGGGTAAAGGCCCGTATCGAACAGCTTTCCAAACAGGCACAGCAGGAATTTTCCGGCTGGGAGTTCGATGGGGGTCGTGTGGAAATGAACCGGGAGGACAACCGCTTGCAGGTGTTCTTTGACGGAAAGCCTGACGCGGACACCCGGGCCGAGCTGAAAAGCAGCGGCTTTCGTTGGGCTCCCAGCGTGGGCGCATGGCAGAGGCAGCTCACGGACAACGCCATCCGGGCGGCTGACCGTCTGGAATGTATCAAGCCACTGTCCGGCGAAAAGCCCTCCCAACTTCAAAAGAAGCCCTCTATCTTGCAGACCATGCGGGAACAGGACGAAAAAGTCCAGACGGAGCCGGAAAAGAAAGCTCCGTCCGGCAGAGATGCCGAGCGGTAAGCCTCGGGCCACATTGGCCCGAGGTTTTCTGTTCCCCGAGATTGTACGGGGGCCTCCCGGATAGCGGGAACCCCGACGGAAAGGAGGTTTTATGCAGGAAGAAGTAAACCAAAAAACAGTTGCCCTTTCGATCAGGACAACGAAGCTCACAGGAAAAGTGCTGGCTGCCGCTCTTGGCAAGGTGGTTCGGGCGCTGCAAAAGCACCACCAGAAGGCGCTGACCCCGCAGGGACGCCAGAGCGTGAAAAAGCTGATGAACCACTATGGCGGCAAAAGTGCCATGCCCTATGTGGGAGCTCCAAAGGATTTTGACCGGATCGCGAAGGAGTTCCATGTGGACTACGCTTTCCATAAAGTGAGCCCCGGTCATTACCTGCTGTTTTTCAAAGCCAATCAGGCGGACGCTATCACGGCGGCCTTCCAGAAGTACAGCGCAAAGGTGCTGAACAAAGAGCAGGACAAGGCTTCCATCCTCGGTCAGCTTCGGAAATTCACGGAGCAAATCAGGACGCAGGCAAAGGAAAAGCAGCGGACCAGAGAGGCGGTGAAGGACGGACGTTGAGTGACAAAATCAGAAAATATGTGCTCCCAAACCTGCCGTACCTCTTTGTGTTCTGGTTTTTCTCCAAAATCGGGACGGCCTACCGGATCGCCCCCGGCACAGACTTCGGGACAAAGCTCATGGGGATGCTTGATACCTTCCCCAAAGCCTTTGAAACCTACTGGCCGGGGCTGGGAGGTATTGACCTGCTGGTGGGCCTTGCCGGTGCGGCTGGGATGTATCTGCTGATACAGTCAAAGATCAGGCAGGCGAAAAAATTCCGGCGGGATGCGGAGTACGGCACCGCCCGCTTTGGAACAAAGGAAGATATAAAGCCATTTGTTGACCCTAAATTTCAGAACAATGTCATTCTGACCGGGACGGAGTTCCTTACCATGAACACCCGTCCGAAGATACCCGCCAATGCCCGGAACCTAAACGCCTGTGTCATCGGATCGTCCGGCTCGGGAAAGACAAGGTTCTGGTTGACCCCGCAGCTCCTTCAAGCCCATTCCTCGTATGTGGTGGTAGACCCGAAGGGCGGCACTCTCGACCAGTGCGGGCGGTTTCTGCAACGGGAGAAATACAGGGTGCGGGTGTTCAACAGTATCGACTTTTCAAAATCCATGCACTACAATCCGCTGGCCTATATCAAGACAGAAAGCGATGTTTTGAAATTTGTTACCGCCCTGATTGCCAACACCAAAGGCGACGGCAAGGAGGGCGACGAGTTCTGGACAAAAGCAGAAACCCTCTTGTACTGCGCCCTTGTGTCCTACATCGTCTTTGAGGGGCCGGAGGAAGAACGCAACATGAATACGCTGGTGGAAATGATAAACAGCATGGAAGTCCGGGAGGATGACGAAACCTTCAAAAACGCGGTGGACTATATGTTTGACGGGCTGGAACGCCGCAGCCCCCAGCACTTCGCCGTGAGGCAGTATAAGAAATACAAGCTCGCCAGCGGCAAGACAGCCAAAAGCATTTTGATTTCCTGCGGTGCAAGACTGGCTCCCTTTGATATTCCCCAACTTCGGGAGATCATGTCTTATGACGAACTGGAGCTGGATAAGCTGGGGGATGAAAAATCAGCGCTGTTCTTTCTTATCAGCGACACGGACACCACCTACAACTTTTTGGTTGCCCTCGCTTTTTCGCAGATGTTCAACCTTCTGTGTGAACAGGCTGATAACACCTATGGCGGGCGTCTGCCCTACCATGTGCGGGTGCTGTGGGACGAGGCAGCCAACACCGGACAGGTGCCGGGGCTGGAAAAGATCGTGGCCGTCATCCGCTCCCGTGAGATCAGCCTGACGCTCTTTTATCAGGCTATGAGCCAGTGCAAGGCATTGTACAAAGACCATTCCGAGACCATCATGGGCAACATGGACAGTATCGTATTCCTCGGAGGCCGGGAGGCTTCCACCCTAAAGGATATTTCGGAAAACTGGCTGGGCAAGGCCACCATCTCTATGCAGACCGAGGGTCGAAGCCGTGGACAGTCTGAAAGTTACAGCCAGAATATGCAGCGGCTTGGCCGGGAGCTGATGACCACCAGCGAGATCACCACCATGCCCGGGGATAAATGTATCTTGCAGCTTCGGGGGCTCCCGCCCTTCCTGTCCCCGAAGTATGACTTGAAAAAGCACCCGAATTACAAGGACACAGCCGAATTTGATAAAAAGAAAAACGCCTTCCGCTTGGAAAGCCTGTTCCGCCACCGGCCATTGAGACTAAAGCCGGAGGACGAATACACGGTGTACGAAGTGGACGGCTCCGACACGGACGAAGAAGCTGACCTGTTGAATTTCGATGATCTGGACAGCGACGAGTTTGTGTAACTTCGGGCCATGTTGACCCGAAGCGCCGCCGATGTGGGCGGCTTTTTTTGTACCCAAAATCATCAAACAAACAAAATGGAGGAACGTATATGGAATTTTTCAATCAGGCAATCGACATTCTTAAAATTCTGGTCATGGCTCTTGGCGCCGGTCTGGCGGTGTGGGGCGTCATCAACCTTCTGGAAGGTTACGGGTCGGACAACCCTGCGGCAAAAAGCCAGGGCATCAAGCAGCTCATGGCAGGCGGCGGTGTCGTTCTGATCGGCCTTCAGCTTATCCCTCTGCTGTCCGGCCTGTTCAGCTAAGTGTCACCCGTTGTCCCTTTTCCAGAAAAGGAGCTGATGTATGGACTTTATCATCGACGCAATCGTTGAATGGCTGAAAGGTCTGCTCGTCGATGGTATCATGGGAAATCTGGACGGCCTTTTCGATAACGTCAATCAGAGCGTTGGCGAGATCGCCACACAGGTAGGCACGACCCCGGCGGACTGGAACGCTGGGGTCTTTTCCATGATACGACAGATCTCCGAAACTGCTATTCTGCCAATCGCCGGGGTCATCCTCACTTTTGTAATGACTTATGAGCTGATACAGATGCTCATAGAACGCAACAACCTCCATGAAGTTGACACATGGATGTTTTTTAAGTGGGTGTTCAAAACCTTTGTGGCTGTGATGATCCTGACGAACACCTTCAATATCGTGCTGGCGGTCTTTGATGTGAGCCAGCATGTGATACAGCAGTCAGCGGGCATTATCCAGAACGGGACAGAGATCACGCCGGATGTGCTGGACAGTCTGCAGACAGAGCTTGAGGCGATGGAGTTAGGTCCTTTGTTCGGACTCTGGCTACAATCCTTCCTGATCCAGCTTACCATGATTGCCTTAAACATCGTGATCTTCGTCATCGTATATGGCCGTATGATTGAAATTTATTTACTCACAAGTTTAGCGCCGATCCCGTTTGCCACAGTCCCCAACAGGGAAACCGGACACATGGGGCAGAACTATTTCCGATCCCTCTTTGCGGTGGGCTTTCAAGGTCTATTGATCTTAGTCTGTGTCGCCATCTATGCGGTGCTGATCCAGAGTATCGCCACCGACGGCGACCCCATCGGGGCGATCTGGGGCTGCGTGGGATATACGGTGCTGCTGTGTTTTACCTTATTCAAAACAGGCAGTCTTGCAAAATCCATCTTCGGCTGCCATTAAGAGACTTCGGGCCATGATGACCCGAAGCGGAAAGGAGCAATCCATGCAGGAAAAAACTGCGGGCGGAACACCAGCCGCCCCTATAAAGCTGGATGTAAGCGTGCGGGTCATCGAACCTGTGAAAAACCTCATGGGCTTTGCCAGCGTGAAATTCAATGACTGCTTTGTGGTGGAAAATCTGAAAATCGTACAGGGCAGCAAGGGCCTCTTTCTTGGGATGCCCAGCCAGCCGGACGGCAAAGGCGGCTACCGGGATATGGCCTACCCTGTCACAAAGGAGTTCCGAGAACAGCTCAACACCGCTGTTCTGCAAGCCTATGAGGCAAAGCTGGAACAGATGGCGGAGCGCGGCTCTGTGGGGCGTGCGTCCATCAGCGACCAGCTCAAAGCCGGGAAAGCGGCTGCCGAACAGGCAAAGGCGGAACGGCCTCCGAAGGAAAAGCCCAGCCGCAGTGCAGAGCGTTGACCTCGGGCCATGCTGGCCCGAAGCAGAAAGGAGGCGGGAACCATGCCACGCAAACGGACGGGCTATGACGCGGCCTGCTATTACGACGGAAAACTGCTGGGCCGCTGTACCAAAGCGGACAGCGACGCCTATACCCTGTTGATGAACGCCTGCGGCGGGGAGGCCGCCCGTGTCCTTCGGGAATATGCCTATTTTTCCCCGGAACTGAAAGCCATCTTGGAAAAGGCGGCGCTCATGCAGGCGGATCGGAGCCGGACGGGAGGAATGTTCCATGCGCCGAAAAGCTCCCCGTGGGGCGAGGTGCAGAGCTGTGAAACCCTCTGTACGGGGGTGTTTTTGGTATCTACCGCCAGCCACGGCGGAACGATGGTGGCAAACGAGGTAGCCGCCGTTCTCTCCCCGGCGGCCAAAAAATGCGGCTTCAAGGACAAGGGCTATATTTGCTATGAGGAGGACGCACAGGAAAGCGTAGTGCTCCGGGAGCTGCTGGACAAAAAGCTGTGGAAAATCCCTGACCGCATTAAGGACAAAGGACAGTTTGAAGAAAAACTCAATCAGTCCATCCGGCAGTATCACCCTGAATACTGGCGGGCAAGGCAGAGCGGGCGAGAAGCCGCCGAAGCTGCCCGCAGCACAGCCCCGGCCAAAGAGGCCGCAAGATAACCTCGGGCCATGCTGGCCCGAAGCAATAAAGGAGGTGTACCAAAATGGCCTATGTGCCAGTACCAAAAGACCTTTCCAAAATCAAGACAAAGCTGGCCTTCAACCTAACGAAGCGCCAGCTTGTTTGTTTTTCCAGCGCGGCGGCGGTGGGGCTCCCGGCTTACCTGTTTTCCCGTGGCAGTATCGGGAACAGTGCCGCCATGTTCCTGATGATCGGCCTCATGCTCCCGTTCTTCTTTCTGGCTATGTATGAACGAGACGGTCTGCCGCTGGAAAAAGTGCTGAAAAACATCATTCGCACCCGGTTCCTCTATCCCCGTGTGCGGCCTTACAAAACCGAAAACTTCTATGCGCTGCTTAGCGCCAGAAAGGAGGCGCAGCCGATTGCAAAACAGCAGAAGGGCCGGAAAGCCCGCAGGCAGAAAGCCTGAAAAGCAGGGCCTTACCGGCCTGTTCACGAAAGGAAAGAACATTCCCACCACCGCCCAGCAGACCCTCCCTTACCGGGAAATGTACCGGGATGGGGTGTGCCGGGTAGCGGACCGCTATTACACCAAAACCATTGAATACGAGGACATCAACTATCAGCTCGCACAGTCCGAGGATCAGGCGGCCATCTTTGACGGGTGGAGCTCCTGCCTCAACTACTTTGACAGCAGCCTTCCGTTCCAGCTTTCCTTCCTCAACCACCGGAGCCGCCCGGGCAGCCGGTACAGCGTGAACATCCTCATGCAGGACGATGATTACAACAGCGTCCGATGTGAGTATGTGGAAATGCTGGAAAACCAGATCGCCAAAAGCAACAACGGCATTGTTCGCACAAAGCTCCTGACCTTCGGCGTGAACGTGGACGACCTTTCCACCGCCAGGGCAAGGCTGGAACGTGTAGAGGCGGACATTTGCGGGAACTTCAAAAAGCTGGGCGTCAAGTGCCGCTCCCTTTCGGGGCTGGAACGGCTGGAGCTTCTTCACGGGCAGCTTCACCCCGGCAGCGGCTCCCCCTTCCGGTTTTCATGGGATATGATCCCCAAAACCGGGCTTTCCACCAAAGACTTTATCGCCCCGGACAGTTTCGATTTTCGTTTCAGCCGTCTGTTCCGGGTGGGGACGACTTGGGGCGCTGCCTCCTACTTGCAGATTTTGGCCTCGGAGCTCTCGGACAAGCTGCTGGCGGAGCTTTTGGAAATGGACGCGGAAATGACCATCACTCTCCATATCCAAACCGTCGATCAGGCCGCCGCCGTAAAATCTATCAAGGCCAAAGTCTCCGACATTGACAAGATGAAGGTGGAGGAACAAAAGAAGGCAGCCCGGGCCGGGTACGACATGGACATACTTCCACCCGATCTTGTAACGTACAGCAACGACGCAAAGACCCTTCTGGAAGATTTACAGAGCCGGAATGAAAGAATGTTCCTGCTGACCTTCCTTGTGGTAAACATGGCCACGACCCGCCGGGAGCTGGACAATGACCTGTTCACGGTGTCCGGTATCGTCCAGAAATACAACTGCACCTTGAAGCGGCTGGACTTCCAGCAGGAGGACGGTTTTCTTTCCAGCCTTCCGCTGGGCCATAACGGCATTGAGATCAAGCGCGGCATGACGACCAGCTCCACGGCCATTTTCGTTCCCTTTATGACGCAGGAGCTCCGCATGGATGGCGAAGCCGTCTATTACGGGCTCAACGCACTTTCCCATAACGTCATCATGGCCAACCGGAAAAAGCTCAAAAACCCCAACGGCCTGTTCCTCGGCGTGCCGGGCTCCGGCAAATCCTTTGCCGCAAAGCGAGAGCTTGTGAACGTGTTCCTTGCCACTCGTGACCGGATCATTGTGGTGGACCCGATGGGCGAATACTCGCCCCTTATCAAGCGGCTGGGCGGTCAGGTCATCGAGATAGCCCCGGACAGCCCCCACCACATCAATCCGATGGACATTGACCTGAGCTTTGACGAGGAAAACCCGATGGCGCTGAAAGCCGACTTTATCCTGTCACTGATGGAGCTGATCGTTGGCGGCAAGGATGGCTTGCAGCCGGTGGAGCGGACCGTCATTGACCGCTGTGTACGCCAGATGTACCGGGAACACTTGCAGGACCCGGAAACAAGCAAAATGCCGACCCTCCAAACCCTGTATGACCTGCTCTGTTCCCAGCCGGAGGGCGAGGCGGTACGGCTGGCAACTGCCCTTGAAATCTATGTGTCGGGTTCCCTTAACGTGTTCAACCATGAAACCAATGTGGACCTGAACCGCCGTCTGGTATGCCTTGACTTAAAAAAGCTGGGGGCCGGACTTCGGACGATTGCCATGCTCATTATGCAGGACTTGGTAAACTCGCAGGTGTCCATGAATTTCCTGCGCGGTATCGCTACATGGTGCTACTTCGACGAATTTCATGTGCTGCTCCGTGACCGTCTGACGGCAAGCTATTGTGTGGCGATCTGGAAAATGCTGCGAAAAAAAGGGTGCGTTCCCAGTGCTTTAACGCAGAACGTAAAGGATTTTCTGGCAAGCCCGGAGATTGAGAACATCTTTGAAAACTCGGACTTCCTTGTGCTGCTCTCGCAGGCACAGGGGGACCGGCAGATTTTAGCCAAACAGCTTGGGATCAGCCCCCACCAGCTTTCCTATGTGACCCATACCAATTCCGGCGAAGGGCTGCTGTTCTTCGGGAACACCACCATCCCGTTTGTTGACCGCTTCCCGCAGAACACAGAGCTGTACGCCATTATGACCACCCGCCCGGAGGACAAAAAACAGGAAATGAACCGGGCATAACACACTTCGGGCCATGATGGCCCGAGGTTTGGAAAGGAGGGATACATCATCGGAAAGAAACCGGACAAACAGAATTTTCAAAGGCCGGGGCCGACGGAGGATACCGGGGGCAATCGCCCCGGACCGGCTGAACGGGAAGGGCCTTCCCCCGCACCATCCCGACGCCTGCGGTTTGAGGACGAGGATACCGGGCAGGACAGTCCTTCGAGCCACGATGGCCCGAAGTCCAAAAGCGGCAAGTTTCAAGAGGACAGCCGGAAAAGCCGTCCCTCTGACCGCATGAGGCAGGAGGATGAAACGGGCGGTCCGCAGGATACCGGCAAGGCACAGGAGCCGGAGGGCTCCGCCGAGAAGGCCGGGAGCAAAAAGGACAAGTACCAGAAAGCACAGGCAAAAGCGGAACACGTCGGGGGACAGCTGGGAAAGGCCCGGGAGAAACTGGACAAGACCGAGGCAAAACGGGCAGCGAAGAAGCCGCCGGGGCTTGCAAAAAAGGCAGTCCGGGGAGTCCGTACAGAAGCATGGTTCTATGTCCACAACAAGATACACGAGGTCGAGCATGAAAATGTAGGTGTGGAAGGAGCCCATAAATCCGAGCTGGCCGCAGAGGCCGGAACCCGGAAACTGACCCGCTATGCCAAACGCCGCTGGCAGGAACACCCGGCCCGGAAGGTGGCAAAGTGGGAACGGAAGGACATAAAAGCCCGGGCCAATGTGGATTTTCAGAAGATAGACTCCGAGCACCCGGAGCTTACCAGCAATCCGCTTTCCCGTGTGCAGCAGAAATGGAAACTGAAACGCCGGTATTCCAAAGAGGCAAAGGCGGCTGCAAAACAGGGTGCAAAGGCCGCAAAGAAAACCGCTGCCGCTTCGGGAACTGCGACCCGTCGGGCGGCGCAGTTTGTGACCCGTCATCCCGTGGCGGTGCTGGTCCTGCTCCTGCTGTTGCTGCTCTGTTTTCTTGTGTCGGCGGTAAGCTCCATCTTCCCCACGCTTGGCAGCGGCCTTGCCAATGCGTTATCCGGCACCTCCTACGCCTCGGAGGATACGGACCTGCTGGGGGTGGACGAGGACTACACAGCGCTGGAAAACGAGCTGGCGCAGACGGTAGCGAACATCGAAAGCACCCATCCCGGCTATGACGAGTACCGCTATTCCGTGGACGAGATCGGCCATAACCCCTATGAGCTGGCGTCCTATCTCTCGGCAAAGTACCATGTGTATTTCCGTGAACAGGTGCAGGACGAGCTGCGGGAGATTTTCGAGGCACAGTATGAACTGACCTTGACGGAGGAAGTTGAGATACGCTACCGCACCGAAACCAGCACCGACCCGGAGACCGGGGAAACCACCACCGAGGAAGTCCCCTATGAGTATTACATTCTCAATGTGACCCTCACAAACAAGACGCTGCCCGCCGTGATCCTGCCGAGGCTTAACGAACAGCAGCGGGAAATCTACACCGTTATGCAGCAGCTCAAAGGCAACAAACCCTATCTGTGGGAAGGGATTTACAACGGCGGCGAAGATACCGGCCCCAGCTATGAGATACCCGGCGAGGCGCTGGATGACCCGGCTTTTGCGGCGCTCATGAAAGAAGCCACAAAGTACATCGGCTGGCCCTATGTGTGGGGCGGCTCCAGCCCGTCCACCTCCTTTGACTGTTCGGGCTTTGTCTGCTGGGTGTACACGGCCAGCGGCGTCCACAACCTGCCCCGTACCACGGCGCAGGGCATTTATAATCAGTGTGCTATCATTTCCCCCTCCGAGGCAAAGCCCGGCGACATTATCTTTTTCACGGGAACCTATGACAGCCCCGGCCCTGTATCCCATGTGGGGATTTATGTGGGCGACGGGATGATGCTCCATTGTGGTTCGCCCATCCAATACGCAAACATCAATTCAAGCTACTGGCAGACACATTTCTATGCCTTCGGGCGTTTGTGAGCCAGAGGAAAGGAGTCCTTGCATGAACAAAATCGACAAGCTCGATAAGGAACTGGAAAAAGCCCGGGAGAAGGCCGCCGAATGGCAGGCCAAAATCCGGGAGCTGGAAAAGCAGAAACAGGAGGAAGAAAACAGCCAGATCGTGCAGGCGGTGCGCTCCCTCAAACTGACGCCCGTCCAGCTTATGGCTTTTCTGAATGACCCCAAAAACAGCCTTACCGCTTCGGGCCATACTGACCCGAAGCCGGAGGCACCCGAAAAGGAGGACACGGCCCATGAAGAAAACTAAATTTCGCAGGCTGGCGGCGATGGCTGCCAGCCTTTTATGTTGCCTGATCTTTACAGTCCCGGCTTATGCACAGAGCAGCGAGCCGCAGCCGGAGACAGCTCCCTCCCCGGCAGAAACCGGAGCAGAGCCGGAAACCCAGAACCCCTTTACCCCGGACGGGACGGGAACCGTGGTGGACAACGCCACCGACGAGGATGGAAAGGAGTTCTACACCATCACCACAGCAGACGAGAGCGTGTTTTATCTGGTGATCGACAAACAGAAAACCAGCGAGAACGTCTATTTCCTCAATACCGTTACCACAGACGACCTTCTGCCTCTTGCTGAACAGGGTAAGGAACCGCCCAAAGAAGTGACCCCTGAGCCAGAGCCAAAGCCCACCGAACCGGTGGAGGAAGTACCGGAACCCAAGCCGGAGAAAAAGGACAGTCCCCTTCTCTCTCTGCTCCTGATCGGTGCGGTGGTGCTGGCCGGCGGTGGAATTGGTTACTATTTCAAGATTTACAAGCCGAAGCATGAAGCCCCGGATTTGGAAGATGATTACTGCGAATATGAGGACGGGGAGCTGGAGGAGATCGCAGAGGAACCCGAGGACGAAGATACCCCGCCATGGGAGGAAGATACGGAGGAATGAGAATGAATTTTACAAGCAGCCCTTTTGAACGAATGATGAAGGAAGTACCGCACCCCGGCTGGGACAATGACGACCCTTGTAAGGGATGCCGTTATTACAAGGAGTGCAAAGGAAAGAAAAAACAGTGCCGGAAGAAGTTCCGGGCGCTGATCGTGGAGCCCCGCCCTTCGGGCCATCGTGGCCCGAAGTCATAAATGGACGCCCGGGAGCTGACCCGTGACGAGAAGAAGAAAATCCGCACTCTTGTCACGGGGATGTGCGCCAACTATGACCGGGAAAGCGGCCTGTGCCTTCCTCTTGACTGTGCCTGCTATATGCTGCACAAGTGCTGGACAGGGGCGTACTGCCGTTACTTCCGTGAGGCTGTCCTGCCCCTTGACCCGGAGCTTCAAGCGGCGCTGACAACGGAAGGCATCTCCCCGGAGTTGCGGGCCTGTGCGGTCTGCGGAAAGGCATTTTTGCCCGAGGGGCGTCAAGCCTACTGCTCCGACGCCTGCAAGGTCGAAGGGAACCGACGGAAAAGCCGGGAACGCATGAGGAAAATGCGGGAGAAAAGGCCGGGCGGCTGTTACGATTTGCCACCTCCAAAGGCTTGACATTCCGGGCTTTTTTGAGGGTGTTTCCGGGGTGGGAATATCTTATTACATTCCTCCCCGGTCTGCCCTCTTATTTCGTAACATCCAGCACTTCGGGTCATGTTGGCCCGAGGCACAGAAAGGAGGGATCTCTTGGAGACAGTACAAGGATATGTGATTTTGAAAGCTGCCACCTTTGAAACCGGACACGGCTTTGCGCTGGGGCATAATCCGGGAGCGCCGAGCCCCTTTGTGACCTGGCAGTTTACCGAGGGGGAAAACGGCCATCGGGATTACTACTGGGGCCGCTATGGAACCAGTCAGGCGTGGGCGCAGAGGGACTTTGACCGCCGGGTGGACGACTATCAGCAGTTTTACCATGCGACGGTCAAGCATACCGAGCTGGGACCGGAGGGCGTTTACCGCTATTATTCCACCCAGCGGCCCGTGGACATAGGAACTTACCCGAAGCCGCCGGATAACCAGCCTCTTTCCATCGTCAACTACGATGATGACAGGCGGCGTCCTGTGGCAGACGGCAGGCTGATGGCATGGGGCGAACTGACCTACGCAAAGCCGCTGACCGAAAAGCAGATGGAGGATTATGAGCTGAAACCAGCACCGGGCAATCCTGACCGGGTGCGCCCATCCATTACTGCCCGGCTCAAAGATGAAACCAGAGGGCAGGAACCCCCGAAGGAACCCGGCCAGAAGCGAAACCATAAAAACCATGAGGAACGATAAAGGAGGATCGCCATGCACGAAAAAGACAACTATCTGAAAACCGCCGAGCTCTCCACAGAGCAGAACTGCAACATGATCGACGGCGTACCCAACAACACGCCCATCCCGCCCACGCCCCCGGAGTTGGACGCAAAACCGCTGGATAAGGTAAAGGAGCCCAAAGAACGCCGGAAAGGCCGGGAGCTGGAACGCTGATGGAGAACCGCAAGCGGAATGTCCATCTGCACGTTATGGTAACGCCGGACGAGCTGGCAGCCATCCATGAACGGATGGCTGAGGCGGGCATTTCCAACGCCGGGGCTTATGTGCGGAAAATGGCTCTGAATGGATATATCCTGCACATCGACCTTGCACCTGTAAAAGAGTTGATCTCTCTGCAACGGCGCTGTTCTAACAATCTCAATCAGGTTGCCATACACGCACATACCTATGGCGTGTACCCGGAGGAAATCGACGGATTGAAGCGGGACTATGAAAAACTGTGGGGCGAGGTGTCAAAGGTGCTGCGGGAGCTTTCCGAGCTGGTGGCAAAGTAAGACGAGGGCGGCAGGTTCCGATGTTGGGACCTGCCGCCTTGTTCTTTTTACCATCTATATCTATGTTTCCGAAAATGTAATTCCCGAAGTCCAGCCTCTTTACAAATAGACGATAGAATTTTTAGTATTTCTTCTCGTGTAGAATTAAGCCATTCAGCAAGCTCACGATCATAGAAACAATAAGCGACATCTTCGCCTGTGCCATATGTCGAATAGGCTTTTTCCTTTTTGGCTATTTTCAATCGTCTGCGAATTGCTGTTAGCATATCAGTGATAGTATAGAGTTTTTCTCTCCATAAAGAGTTTTGGACAGAAGATTTTCCATCAGCCTGTTTTAATATGGAGCCATCACGAGTTCTTAGTACCCCTGTATTCAAGGCAATTAGCGTATCTTCAATCGCTTTATCAAAATCCTCCATTCGACCTTCTTGATAAATGTCATCTTGAAAGGCTGGACGATCAAAGCACTCCAAATAAAATTGGACAAGCTCTTTATCTTTTTCAAAGGCAGGTGTGGAAGAAGTAGTTTCGACTTCCAAAATTGCTGTCTGTTCTGCAAGCTGCTTCCAACTTTGTAGCAGTTCTTTAGGATAACGAGTAATATCCGTATCAATCAATTTAGAACAAGACTGGCATAACCAAATTCCATTTTCAAACGACTTTCTTTCTTCGGGTGTCATAGAAGCGTCATAGCGTGGACCGCCTTGAGCCGCTGCACAGATATGAGCTGCTACCCCTATATTTGTAATTTTTTCAGGATTGGTATTTGCCCCACAAGTCAACTTTCGGCAAGCAGGATTACTACATCTTCTACCAACCCGATTTGCCAGTAATTCCTTTGTTGCTGAAGTAAAGTCGTCTCTGCTGTTCCCCATGTTCATCACCTCGTCTAACCAAAATATTGATTTCATTATATCATAACTTTTTAGATAAAACCATCAAGCTTCGGGCCAGCATGACCCGAAGTTTTAGGACAGGATTTACTAATCTTTCGCAACATTTATGTCCCCGGGCAGGCATGATAAAATAGAGGTAGGAAGGATAGATAAAGGAGGTTTTGAAGATGAAGATACTGCTGAAAATATTGGTTGCTCCCTTTGCTTTAGCGTTGTCCCTTCTGGCGGCTCTGCTGGTGTTCCTATTTGATATTTGTGCCGTCCTGCTGACGATTGCCTCTGTGATCCTGACGGTGCTGGGTGTCGCTCTCTTTTTCACGCCGACGCCCATAGGCGGGATTGTATTTCTGTTTCTTGCCTTCCTTCTTTCGCCGTATGGACTGCAAGCGGCGGCGGGCTCCCTTCTTTGGGCGCTGGACGGAGGCAAATCCGCTCTGTACCGGTTTCTGGCAAGTTAAGCAGCCTCGGGCCATACTGGCCCGAAGTCGGGGCGGTCTGAATGGGCCGCCCCTTTCTCATGGAAAGGAGGAATGATTTTTGGCTACCACAACTTTGTTACAGCGCCATGCGGGCGAAGGCGAAACGATTGCTGAGGCTATCCGGGATTGTCTGGACTATGGCAAGGACCCGGAGAAAACAGAAAGCGGAAAGTATATCTCCGCTTATGAATGTGATCCGGCCACCGTGGCGGACGAGTTCCTTTTGGCAAAGGCCAGCTATGCCGCTATGACGGGCCGGGAACAGAAGAAAGAAAATAATGTGCTGTGCTATCAGATACGACAATCCTTCTATCCGGGCGAGATCACCCCGAAGGAGGCGAACCGTATCGGCTATGAGCTGGCTATGCGCTGGACAAAGGGGCGGCACGCTTTTATCGTTACCACGCACACCGATAAGCAGCACATCCATTGTCACATTTATTACAACTCCACCACCCTTGACTGCACCCGGAAATTCCGAAATTTTTGGGGCTCCAGCTTCGCCCTTCGGCGGCTCTCTGACAGGCTGTGCCTTGAAAACGGGCTATCCATCGTGGAGAACCCGAAGCCCCGGAGCAAGGGCAAGTATCGGAACTATGGAGAGTGGCAGAAAGACCGGAAAGGGCCGCTTTCCTATCAGGACAGGCTGCGCCTTGCCATTGATACTGCGTTGGCGGAACGCCCCGCTGATTTGGACGAATTTCTCAATTTGATGAAGCGGGCCGGGTATGAGGTCAAGACGGTTCGGGGCGGCGGTATCAGCTTCCGGCTGACCGGGCAGGGACAGGAACGCTTCACCCGTCTGCGTGCCTCCACGCTGGGGGACGGCTACGACTTGCAAGATGTTCTGTCCGCCATTGAGGGCAAAGAAAAACGCCCCGGGCGCTCGGAGCGGAAAATCAGTCTGGCGGTGGATATTCAAGCAAAGCTGGCTGCCGGTAAGGGGCCGGGATATGAACACTGGGCGAAGGTATTTAACATTAAGCAGATGGCCGCCGCTCTTGCCTATATACAGGACAATAACCTGACCGATTATGAGCAGTTGGCGAAGAAAGCCACCGAGGCGGCAGACCGTTTCCATGTTATTTCCGAACAGGTCAAGCAGACGGAGCAGGCCATGAAAACCAATGCCGGGCTAAAGGCTGCAACGGTTCAGTATGCCAAAACCCGCCCAGTCTTTGAGCAGTATAAGGCGACGAAGTACAGCAGGAAATTCCTTGCGGAGCATGAGACCGACCTTGAACTGTACCGGGCTGCACAAGCAGAAATGCGCTCTCTGCTGGGCGGGGCAAAGCTCCCCAAAATGGATGTGCTGAAGGAAGAAGGCCGTAAGCTCACAGCAAAGAAAAAACAGCTCTATGGAGAATACCAGAAGGCACGACGGGATATGCAGGAGATCGTCACAATCAAGGCGAACATTGACACTCTGATGGGCTACACCGAACCGGGAAGAAAGCAGGAAAAGGAGCGTTAAGGTTATGAAAACAAGGAGCAAAGCGACGCTGACACTTCGGGCCATGTTGGCCCGAAGATACGGGTTTGGGGCGAGCCCCAACAAGCCGCCTTTGTGCCACTTGTGGCCACAGAGGCATTGCTTGCCACTTAGCGGCAGCCCCTAAAATAGCGCAAAAAAACAGAGGCCCTTATTCTGGAACCTCCGTTTCTCTGGCTTTCTTAATGCCCTCGGCTGTGGCTTCTATCACGACAAGCTCTTTTTCAGTCATGGAGTTTAGAAGTACATCAATGTGTTTTCTGCAAGAGCTTGACCTTGCCCCTCCGTCCGCATGAATAAACTGGTCAACTGAAACGTCAAACATGGTAATGAGTTTAACAAAAAGGTCGAAACTGGGATATTGACCTTTGTTCTCAATATTCATAATGGTACGGGAGTCACGGTCTACTAATTCCGCAACATAGGCTTGTGTCCAGCCCTTTTCTTCTCTGGCTCTTTTGAGAGCCGCCCCGAGGCCGTGAAAGTCAAACCTTCTTTCATCTTGGTTCATTCTCATATCACCCTATATCATTTTACATTTCGTGTTAGATTATGAGAATGTAATGGGATTTTACATTAAGTGTTATTTTATTTCGCTTAGACTTGCATACAAATTTTTATTAAGTTAAAGTTTACAAAAGAGAGCAGAGAAAGCGAGGATTAAATTTCTTATATCAGGTATGATGTCAAAAAGGAGGAATCTGTATGGAATGGTTGAAAAGAATAAACAACGCCATAGATTATATAGAGCATAATTTGGATAGTGACATATCTTACGATGAAGCTGCCCAGATAGCGTGTTGCTCAACTTATTACTTTCAACGGATGTTTTCTTACATTACAGGAATTTCATTAGCTGAATATATAAAACGCCGTAGAATGACACAAGCTGCTTTTGAATTACAACGAACAAATAAAAGAGTGTTGGAAATTGCCTTAAAATATGGGTACACATCCCCTACATCTTTTAATCGAGCATTTCAGAATGTTCATGGCATTTCTCCGGTTGCGGCTAAAGACATCGGAAATACATTAAATGCTTATCCAGCTATTAGATTTTCTGTCAACATTACAGGAGGAAGTGCAATGTCTTATCACATTGAGAAAAAAGGACCCTTGCGTATCGTTGGTGTTCGGACCCCTCTGGTAGAGGATTCTGAAACTAACATGAAAAATGTGCCCGATTTTTGGCTACACACTTTGACTACTACTCAATTCCATCAAATATGTAATTTTAGACAAAACGAACCAAAAGGAATTTTAGGTGTAACTGTCTACCACAACCCAGATAATATTTTTTATTATATTGCAGCTTCAACGGACAATCCAATCCTCAAAGAAATGTATGAATATGAAATACCTGAAACAACTTGGGTAATTTTTGAAAATGATGGCTATTTCAAAGAAAGTGTACAAGGTGTGTTTCGCCGTTTTTATACAGAATGGCTACCTTTTTCCGGATATGAATATGCAGGATTACCTGATATTGAGGTATATCCAGTTGTTGAGGACGGGACAATACATGGACATTCAGAAGTGTGGATTGCAATTAAAAAGAAGGAGGAAAATATATAAATGTACCATTTAAGATTAAAAGGCGAACATTATCAGATGGGTGTTAAAAGAGGAACCATTTTTCAAAAGGCAAATATATCGTTTCCACTTCATCTTGATACCTTTCAGCTAAACCATGGAAAAGAAAGTGAAAAAATTCTTAGAGAATTTTTTCCTGAGGTATGTGAAGAAATAAGAGGTGTAAGTGAGATCATAGGTGCTGATTACCTTTCTTTCATATCTTGGATGCTATGTATGGGCTGTTGTATGTATAACTTAGAAAATAATATTCCAGTTGAGATAAGAGGCTGTACTGCTTTTGCTTATTCCAAAGATGATAATATAATTTATGGGCGCAATAATGATTTACCGCCATATTTACGGGATGGTAGTAAAAGTGAAATTTATTCTCCTCAAAACGGAAACCGATTTAATATCACTACTTCTTCTTTTATCAATGGAGAGGAGGGATTAAACGAACATGGTTTAGCGGTTGCAATGACTTTTGTTATGACAAGACTTGAAAAAATTAAGCCAGGCTTTAATTCGTGCTTTATTGTTAGATATTTATTAGAAAAGGCAGATGATACAGAAACCGCTATTTCGTTGCTTATGGAATTACCCATAGCTTCTAACTGTAATATCCTTCTCGCAGATAAAAATGGAAAAATGGTTGTTGTTGAATGTACTCCAGATAAAAAAAATATTCGAGAAGCCATAACATCAGATAACGGGAGTATTGTATGTACAGTAAATAGCTTTACATCTGATGAATATGCTTCTTATGACGATTCCAACGGCGATGATTATGATTCTGCCAAACGATATAAAGTTGTTATGAATAGTTTTATAGATAAGATTACCAGCAATTATTTAGAAAATACGATGTCCCTTCTTAAAGGCGAATATGGCTTTATGTGTCAATATGAAGATCCTAATTTTCAAACGGTTTGGAGTTCCATATTCAATCTAAAAAATTTGATGATTTATCGAGCAGAGGGAGACCCACGAAAAAAGAAGTTCATAACAGACAGTCGGTTACATGATATAAAATTCGGCAGATAAGGTTTTAATATACATAAAACAAGTTATCAATTTTATATCCTATCAATCTGCCCGGCGGCAGAAAAGAAAAAAACCGCTGACAGGCAGATGATTCCTCATGCAAACTTACACAGCTAATACGGCGGTTTTGAGTAAATCAGAGCCGCCGTTTCTTTTCGTCTATCCTAAACCAACGACGACCTAACACCGTGCAAATCCACGGCGGCATATAGGAGGATTGCCGCCGTGTCTATTTTTGTCTTTTTTCACAGTACCCATGACCTACATCAGTTAAAAAAAGCATAGCTCCCCCTCCGGGTTATTCCGGCTATGTATGTGAAATTTGTTGGAACTTTAACTATCATGTCATTTCATGCGTCCGTGTGGCTTCATGCCGCCCGGGCGCTTTTGTGTTCTTATGGGGCTGCTTCGGGTCATGTTGGCCCGAAGTCATTCCCCGGTGCCGCTCCCCGCCGCCTTCGTTTCGGTCACTCGTCAACCAACAACCGGAACGGAGGTCAATATGGCTATTATCAATTTGCGGGACTATTACCCATTCTATACATCAGATTGCTTCATGGAAGTATCGGAAGAAGTTGCAGAAATGTTCAAAGAGTTTGATCGTAAAGAGGCTGCCTACCGGCTGCGTACATACCGCCACAAAGCCTACTATTCCCTTGATCGGGATGACGGGCTGGAGCATGAAGCTGTCTTTGTTGCCTTATCTCCCCATGAACTGTATGAGCGGAAAGTGACCATGCAGGAGCTTCACGCAGCGATTTCCAGTCTGCCGGACAAACAGGCAAAACGGATTTATGCTCATTTCATTCTCGGCATGACCAAACAGGACATTGCCCGGGCAGAGGGCGTCCATGAAAAAGTGGTTCGTGTCGCAATCGAGCGAGGTCTGCGGCGCTTAGAAAAAATTTTGAAAAATTCTTTGTAAGGCGTACCGATTTAGGCCGGAAAATGAAATGGTTTATGAGAGGCAAAACACTTCGGGTCACAATGGCCCGAGGTTCAGACAAGCCTCATGCAGATTGAAAATTGAATAAAAAGACACCCGGATACGAAGGGGAACGCGCTGTGTGACAGACCCGCCATGACCTCGGATTTCAAAGAATACAGTCTTTGTAAAACTGAGCGAGCGAACAGGTCCATGCCATAGGTGGGGCAAGGCTGGCTCCACCGGAACAGGCGCAGAACCCGGATACTTGCGTTTAGTCACAGTCCGAGCGTTGAAGCGGCCTTGCAAGCCGTGAGCCGTCGCAGGCAATGAGAACGCCTTGCCATCAGAATGGGGAGAGTTGAAATACTATGGGGCATGAAGCCTATGTCCGTCCGGTGTGTCTGAAATGAAATGAAAACCTATGGGGAGCCCCCGGCAATGCTGTCTAATGATAGGCCAACCGATCCCGGCGTGGCTCCCCATCTTTTCAAAAGAGGAGCACTTTATGGGAAATGCGTTTGGAATGATCCCCGGCTTGGAACCGGACGAATGGAGCAATGACGCCTGCCGTGGTTATGTCATTATGGCAATGGAGAACTGCGGATTTTCAAAGAAGGATATACGGCGAGTTGTGGGGCAACTTTATGAAATATTTGACCTCAACAGCGTGGAGGACGCCAAAGAAAAGTACCTTTCCAGTCCTTGCTGACTTCGGGCCACATTGACCCGAAGTGGAGAAAGCTCAAAGGGCGGCACCTGCTGGGTGCCGTCTTTTGACATTTCCCCACGGGACAAGTGGGAAAGGCTGGCATATACACGCACTTTCGCAAAGGAGGTTTTCAATGACGCAAGCTGTCACTTATGAACGAGAAACAAAGTCTGTCGCATTTCAAGGGAAGATCATTGTGCTGGAAAGCCTCACGCCGGTACTTCCCCCGAAGGAGAAAGAACAGCGCAAAAAAGAAATTGAGCGCTGTCTTTTTGAGGTGTTCAGCAAATATGGGGACAGATTTCCCTAATCATTCGCAACATTGTTGTCCGGGGCTGCTGATGGTATAATATAGTTGTAAGGTTGGTAGCTCCATTCCAACAAGGAAAGGAGCCCAATATGGAATTTATCAGAGAAGATTGTATTTACGCAAGACAGTCAGTAGACCGCAAGGACAGTATCAGCATTGAAAGTCAGATCGACTTTTGCAAGTATGAATTGAAAGGCGGGAGCTGCCGGGTATTCAAGGACAAAGGCTATTCCGGTAAAAATACGGACAGGCCGGAGTTTCAAAAGCTGCTGGGCGAGATCCGCAAGGGAAAGGTCAGGCGGGTCATCGTGTATAAACTGGACCGTATAAGCCGCTCTATTCTGGACTTTGCAACGATGATGGAGCTGTTTCAAGAGTATGATGTGGAGTTTGTATCATCCACAGAAAAGTTTGATACTTCGACCCCGATGGGCCGGGCCATGCTGAATATCTGCATTGTATTCGCCCAGCTTGAACGTGAGACAATTCAAAAGCGTGTCACAGACGCCTACTATTCACGGTGCCTGAAAGGCTTTCACATGAGCGGACAGGCACCATACGGTTATCAGTTAGAGCCTACTGTGGTAGAGGGTATCCGCACAAAGAAAATGGTTGCCGACCCCGTAGCCGCCGACCATGTTCGGCTGATGTTTGAAATGTACGCTGAACCGGAAACCTCTTTCGGAGATATTACCCGATACTTCGAGGAACATGATATAAAAATTTATGGCAAATCCATGTTCCGTACATTTCTTTCCCAGCTTTTAAGAAACCCCGTTTACGCACAGGCCGATTTGGAGCTGTACGAATTTTTCAAGAGCCAGGGCGCAGCGATTGTCAATGATGCTTCCGACTTTGCCGGGACAAACGGCTGCTATCTCTATCAGGGGCGGGATGTGAAGGAGGACAAGGACAGGTGCTTAAAAGACCAGATACTTGTTATCGCTCCCCACGAAGCACTCATTTCCTCTGACACATGGCTGAAATGCCGGAAAAAACTTATGGCAAATACCACCTTCCAGCAGGGACGGAAACCGAAGAACACTTGGCTGGCCGGAAAAATCAAATGCGGGCATTGTGGGTATGCTCTGAAAGCCACCCATGTACCAAACAGCACCGGATATTTCCGCTGTACCAAACGGACGGAAAACAAAGGCTGTCCGGGCTGCGGGAAAATCCGCAAAGAAGAATTTGAGCAATTCATTTTCTCGGCCATGCAGGAAAAGTTCAAAGACTTTCAGATACTCCACGGCAGAAAGGAAAAAGTCAATCCGAAGCTGACCGCCTATCAAGTGGAGCTGGCACAGGTGGAGGCAGAAATTGAAAAGCTGCTGGATACGCTGACCGGAGCCAATGCGACCTTGCTTACCTACGCTAACAAAAAAATTGAAGAACTGGACACCCGACGCCAGACCATTTCAAAGGCAATCGCTGAATTGAGCGTTGAAACCATATCTCCCCAGCAGATAAAGAAGTTATCCTATTATCTCGACAACTGGGACAGCATAGATTTTGACGACAAAAGAAAAGCCGCCGATGGTTTGATCTCTACGATCAAGGCCACCAGCGACCGTGTTCAGATAGAGTGGAAAATCTGATATTTCCGCTCTATCGCCCCTCATTTCTATTTTATCTCGTTTGTACCCCTTGTACACCGATGTTTTACAGACAATTGATCTGAAAAAGTATTACGGCACAGAGCCAAACATTACCCGTGCTCTTGATGGCGTGAATTTTTCTGTAGACGATGGAGAATTTGTTGCGGTGGTTGGAACCTCCGGCAGCGGCAAGTCCACTTTGCTTCACATGATGGGCGGGCTGGACACTCCCACCAGCGGAACCGTGATTGTCCGAGGCGAAGAACTGGCAAAGAAGAACGACGAACAGCTTACGATCTTCCGCCGCCGTAACATCGGTTTTATCTTCCAGAATTATAATCTTGTCCCCATTCTGAATGTGTATGAAAACATTGTCCTGCCGGTGGAGCTGGACGGGGACACAGTGGACAAAAAGCTTTTATACGAGATTATTCGCCTGCTGGGGCTGGAAGATAAGCTGAAAAATATGCCGAACAATCTTTCCGGCGGTCAGCAACAGCGTGTAGCGATTGCCCGTGCTCTGATAACCAAACCAGCCATTGTGCTGGCCGATGAGCCGACTGGCAACCTTGACAGCAAAACTAGTGCCGAGGTACTGGGGCTTATCAAGCGCACCAGTGCGGAGTTTAGGCAAACCGTAGTCATGATTACCCATAACAATGACATTGCCCGCCTTGCAGATCGGATTATCCGCATTGAGGACGGCAAGATTGTGGAATAAGGAGGTGGCAAGCTATGACATGGCCTTTTGAAAATGATACCAGTTTTATCGAGAAAAAGATTGCAGGCAGAAGTTTTCGCTGTGACAGAATGCGTAACATCTTCATTATTATGGCGATTATCCTGACATCGATTCTTTTTACGGGGCTGTTTACGCTTGGAGCTGGTATTGCAGCGAGCACACAGCGGGCAAATTATATTTTGTCTGGCGGAGATGGACATGCCAGAATCATTGATATGAATGACTCTGAGTATTCTACGATTAGCAGTCATCCCTTGATACGGGAAATAGCGTACTGCCGTAAGTTAGCTGATAGCGTAGATAATGGACAACTCTCAAAAAGAGAAACACTTTTCTGGTATTATGACGATGTTGGCATTAAGTACCAGTTTATTGAACCAACAGTTGGACATAAACCTGTAGCTGAAAATGAAGTTATTGCAGATACCACAACATTGCAACTGCTTGGTGTGCCAGAAAAAATCGGAGCAGAGTTATCTTTGGAGTTGACTGTGCACGGTCAAAAAGTGACTCGGAATTTTATTCTCTCTGGTTGGTGGAACAGTTATCCCGGCGTACAATATGGGACGATTGTTACCTCACGCGCCTATATGGAGGCACATGAGGATGAACTGGTGAATACTTTTTTGCAGGATCATAATGATACTGGCACAATTACTGGCATTATAAAGTTTGAAAACACAAAAAATGTGGAGAAAGATTTAGCAACAGTAATTGCAGATAGCGGTTATTCTTCCAATTCGGGAACTCCAAACTACATCAATGCAGGCGTGAACCCTCTATATTTGTCTGAGAAAAAGTCAACTGGAACCGGTACAATTTTCGCACTGATCTGTGCCTTGGCAGCATTTTTGCTTACGGGGTACCTCATTATTTATAACATTTTTCAGATTTCTGTTTTGCGCGATCTGCATTTTTATGGATTACTGAAAACCATCGGCACGACAGATCGGCAGATTCGTTCAATATTAAGCAGGCAGGCATGGATACTTTCTTTGATCGGTATCCCGATTGGATTGATCGGAGGCTTTTTTATCGGCAAAGCACTCTTGCCCATGCTGATTGAGCAAACAAGTTTTTCCGCAGCTTATGCAACGGTGTCTCCTAATCCACTTATCTTCATAGTTGCGGCCCTATTTGTGCTACTTACAGTAAAGATCAGTATCCGAAAACCTGTGAAAATGGCGGCGAAAGTTTCTCCTGTTGAGGCGCTCAGATATACAGATTCCGATACCATTAAGAATGGTAAGAAAAAGAAAAGCATTCATTCTGGCAATTTGCAGAAAAGAATGGCGTGGGAAAATCTGGGCCGAGATAAAAAGCGGACAATTCTGGTAATCCTCAGCCTTTCTTTGAGTATCGTTCTTACCAATACCGTTTTTAATTTTTCTAATAGCGTTGACCCGGAAAATGCAATTCAGAATATGATCAATTTTGATTTTTGCATTGGTCAAAGCAGCCTATTAGACTACTATCGGGTAAGTAAAGAAAGTGCATTGAGCCAGAGCTTTATTCAAGCTGTCGAGCAGCAGGATGGATTTGACTATGGTGGCTGCGAATATGGATGCAAGTCGAGCTATAAAAGTGAAACAACGAAGCAAGCATATAACCAGCAGGAGGACGGTTCTTTTTCTACACACCTTTACGGCCTTGATTCGGTTCTGCTTTCGCGGGTGCAAGTGGTAGATGGGGAACTGGACATGGAAAAAATTGCATCGGGCAATTATATTTTAGAGGGTGCCTATGTTAGTACCAGAGGTGAGCTGGATGAAAGCAGTCTCAATCATTCCGTTGGAGATCAAGTCCAAGTATCCTGCAATGGAATCGTGCGAGATTTCACAGTACTGGCTCATGTTGTGGCAAATGAAGCAAACACCTATGATTGGGTAGGTTCTTGTTTCTATCTTCCAAGCGAAATTTATGAAGATTTTACCGGCAACCATTATGTCATGAGTTACAGTTTTGATGTTTTACAAGGCAAAGAACCCGAAATGGATGCGTTTTTGAATGAGTACACAAACAGTGTGGAACCCACTATGACTTACAAATCCAAGAGTACACTCATGGCTGGCGTAACGGATATTCAAAATATAGTCGTGTCTATCGGTGGTACAATGGCATTTATTATTGGTCTTATCGGTGTGCTTAACTTTGCTAACACAATGTTGACCAGCATTTTCACTCGGCGCAGAGAATTTGCTACGCTCCAAAGCGTAGGGATGACGGGAAGGCAATTGCTGAAGATGCTTCGCCGGGAAGGCTGCGCCTATGTACTTTTGGCAACCGCTGTTGCCGTCCCGCTATCCTTGGTTGGGGCTTTTCAAATTATTCGGCCAATCTGTAAGCAGATTTGGTTTCTGAATTTCAAACTGGAACTCTGGCCTATGCTGTTAATGCCTATACTGCTCCTTCTGTTCGGCTTGGCAATTCCATATATTGCATACCGATTGATAAATCGTCAAAGTATCACAGAGCGATTAAAGGCAGGTGAATAATCCAATGCGGCAGAAAACCAGGAAAAAACGCCGCCATGGAAAACGGATCGTTCTTATCCTACTTGTCCTTATCTTAACGATCAGCGCAGTCCGAGCTGTGGTACATCAGACGGCTTTGCAGGAGTTTTTACACTTTAATACAAGTGTTGCCAACACTGAGACAGATGCTGCCAGCATGGAGCATGGCTGGAACCTTATTCTTGTTAACTGGGAGTATAAGATACCGAAAGACTGGAATGTAGAGCTTACGGAGCTATCAAACGGTCAGAGCGTAGATTCCCGCATTTATCCGGATTTACAGCAGATGTTTGACGATATGCGTGCCCAAGGAGTATATCCAGTCGTTGCCTCTGGTTATCGTACCGCAAAAAAGCAACAAGAATTGATGGACGAGAAAGTGAACAGCTTTCTCGCACAGGGCTATTCAAAATCAGAGGCAAAATCAGAAGCAAAGAAATGGGTTGCCGGGGTCGGTTATAGTGAACATCAAACGGGTTTGGCTGTTGACATCAATGCAGACGGTGTGAATTCTTCTGGACAGCAGGTATATGCGTGGTTGGCTGATAACGCATGGAAATATGGTTTTATTTTGCGATACCCGGAGGATAAAACAGAAATTACCAAGACGGATTATGAACCGTGGCATTACCGATATGTTGGGAAAGAAGCGGCCAAGGAAATTTATGAAAGTGGCCTTTGCCTGGAAGAATATATCGGTATGATGAACTGAGTAACGATGGCGGGGAAAGCGTGATACGCCCCGCTATCATTTTTGAAAAATAGATTGAAATGTCCGAGCTTTGTAACAATTCAGCCTGTTTTTCTGCCGAAATCAAAGGCACCTCGGACATTTGTGTAACATTTGAATTTTATAATAATCCTCAGAAAGAGGAATAGTCTGTTATCAAACTGCCGGACGACGGAAAAAGAAAAAAGCCGTCGTGCAGCAGCCCTATTAACACGCCTATTGGAAGCGGCGGCTTTGATTTTCAGAGCCGCCGTTTCTTTGCGTCTACACAAACCAATGACGACTTGCAGAGACACGGTAGCCGATTGGAGGTTATTTTGCCGTGTCCTTCTTTTTATTTCGCAGTATCCATGATCTGCACCAGTTAAAAAAAGCGTAGCCCCTCCATCGGACTATTCCGGCTATGAGTATGAACACAGAAATCATGTAAATAGATTTTATAATTCTTCTGCGCCTGTCTGCATTTTGCAGACAGGCGCTTTTTGTCGTTTTCTTGGGTTCTGTGTCGGCTGCCGATCCCCTCCTGCTTCTATCCCTCGCAGAGCAACGATGAAACAGGAGGTGCAGCGCATGGATTCTTCCTAAAGAAATTTTTCAAAAATTTTTCTGCGCGTTTGCCAAAACGCATGGTGCAGACCGTAGTAGTGGCGAAAGGGGAAGAAAACCGTATCACCCGCCTTTGCGGATGCGAAGGGAGGTGAATACATGAAGCCTCATTCGCACGAAGAACATATCCAGCACTCCTTTGATGCTTTCTGCAAAAAGGTACTGCGGAACGAAGCGCGGGACTATCAGGACGCGCTGGCACGGAAAAGAAACCGAGAGGTCTATTTTTCCGAGTTGCCCATTGAAGTGCTGGAACAGTTCGCTGTCCGTGACACCTATTTTACGGATAGCCGCACATTTGAAGTCATCGGTCATTCGGTTTGTATCGACGATGAAACGCTGGCGGAAGCAATCTCCGCTCTGCCTGTTGACCGCAGAGATATTATCCTGCTGTCCTACTTCCTCGATATGTCCGACGCTGAAATTGCAAATGTGCTGAACATGGTGCGCCGTTCCGTTGCCTATCGCAGGACAAGCACCCTAAAGCTGCTGAAAAACCTGATGGGAGGAGAAAACAGATGACAAGTCAATCGAAAAATAACCGTCTGTTGCCGCTGACCGTCATTGAAGCGGCTGCTGGCGGTGATGTGGAAGCGATCAACGCCGTTCTGAAACACTATGCAGGGTACATAGCCCGTCTGTCGATGCGTGAGCTTTACGACGAGTACGGCAATCCCCATCTCTGCGTAGATGAAGAACTGCGGCGCAGGCTGGAAACGAAGCTCATTACCAAACTGCTCACATTCCGCGTGAGATAACTGACGCCTGACAGAAACGTGTTCCCCCTTTCCACGTTTCTGTCCTATGCTCCTTGACAAATATGCCCGCAAGAGAACGGCGGCGCATCATAGGCAAAACGGGTACGTTCCTTTTGCGCCGAGCTGGGCGGCTGGTACGCCATGACGTATATCCGAGAGGATGTGCCGAGCGACAAATACCGAGCCGTAACGCAAGTGTGGCAGCTTGCAGGCAACGACGCGCAAAACACATAATGATACGACCTTACAGCCACAGTCCGAGCGTTCAAAGCGTCGCAGGCGATGGGTAGGGCTGCACGAGAACCGTGCGGGGGTGAAATTCCCTTGGAGCTGCGCCAGCAGCCGTCCGTTTTGTCATTCCCTTTTGTAGTTATTTCGTTTCCCATGAAAGGGGGATTTGTTTCTATGGAAACAACCATGAAGAAAACAATGTCCCCGATAGTACGCGAGTACAAAATCGGGGATATAACGTATATCGTCAAGGCCGTCGTCAAAGACGGCGCGAAAGAGGACGCCGCGACAAAGGTGCGTCGCCTGATTCAGAATGATTTGCGGGGTAAAAAAGTTACAAATAATTTTGAACCCGCCTAATGACGGCGAGCGAGATCCCTGGTATAATATAAATAACCTGTTTGTCCGGCTGCCGGAATAGGAGGCAACATGAAAAAGCAGCCCGACAAAATCACCGCATATTACTACCGTGCGGCGAACAAACAAACAGATCTGAACCTTGACAATCAAATGCACCGACTTTTGAGCCATGCGCAGAAAAACGAATCGGACGCCTATATGTTCTTCGTGGACAATGGGTGCAGCGGCTTGATCGCAGAGCGTCCGGCATTTCAAAATCTGCTTGCAGCAATCCATGAGAACCGCGTGCAGAAAATCGTTGTCGTATCGCTTGACCGACTTTACCGCAGCTATCTTTCAGCGGTGCAGTTCCTTGATGATATGGAGCAGCACGGTATTTCGGTTTGCTCCATTACAGACGGCGATCTGCCCCTTTGCCGGAATCTATATCATGGCATTGCCAACGCCTACCGCAATTCTTCCGAGAAAGGCGGTGAGTGCAGATGACGGGATTTACCTTTCAGAGCTTGAAGCCGCAGGACAGTTTAAGCAATGAGCTTCGCAGCGTGATCCGCGATAATGTTTTGCAGTTCTACGCCAAGGGACTATCTGCGGAAGCAGAGGAAGAAGGTCTGACCGCTCTGTATGAGCGCCTTTCGCAGGAAGATAAGTTGGATGGTGAAAGTAACTCCATAGCGAACCAGAAGAAGATTCTGGAACGCTACTGCAAGGATCACGGGATTACCGCCTATCGCCATTATGACGAGGACGACGGTTATTCCGGCACAAACTTCAACCGTCCGGGCTTCCAGCGTATGCTTGCCGACATCAAGGCAGGACGGATCAAGCGCGTCATCGTAAAGGACATGAGCCGCTTCGGGCGCGATTATCTCCAAGTGGGAATGTATACCGATGTTGTTTTCCCGGAGTTTGGCGTTCATTTCATTGCCGTCAATGACGGTGTGGACAGCACACGCGGCGAAAGTGAGTTTACCGCGATCCGCAATGTGTTCAACGAAATGTATGCCCGCGATACCTCTAAGAAGATTCGCGCTACATGGCAGAGCAAAGGCAAGTCCGGCGAGCATTTGACGACCATTCCGCCCTATGGGTATATGAAAAGCCCGGAGGACAAAAAGAAATGGATCGTCGATGAAGAAGCCGCAGCCGTCGTACAGAAGATATTCTCCCTGTGCGCGTCCGGCAAGGGACCCACGCAGATTGCCAAATGGCTCAAACAGCAGCAAATCTTGAACCCAACCGCCTATTGCCATGCGAAAGGTCTGCCGACCAGCAACAAGCCGACAGCAGATCCGTACAAATGGACAAATGAAACGGTTTCCCGCATTTTGGAGCGCGTAGACTATCTGGGGCATACCGTAAACTTCAAGACTACAAAACAGTCCTACAAGAGCAAGAAGAAAATCTGGAATGATCCTGAGAATTGGGTGATCTTCGAGAACACCCAGCCACCGATCATCGAGGAAAGCGTGTTCCTGATTGTTCAGAATATTCGCAAGGCGCGTCGCCGTCCTACCAAGATGGGTGAAATGGGTATGTTCTCCGGGCTTCTGTATTGCGCAGAGTGCGGCGGTAAAATGTATCAATGCCGCGCTACCAACTTTGCAGAGAACCAGAAATACTTCATTTGCTCCACCTACCGCAAGGGCAAGGATCTCTGCACGACCCATTCTATCAAGAATGTCGTGCTGCATGAAATTGTTCTGCGAAATCTGCGGGAAGCAATCTCCTATGTTTCAGAGCATGAAGCGGAGTTCATTCAGGATGCCTCCGAGAGCGATATGCGGGACAGAGATGCAGAGTTTGTTCGGAAGCGTGAAACACTGGCAAAGGCAGACACGCGGATTGCCGAGCTTGACCGCATTATCTCCCGACTGTATGAGGACAACGTGATTGGCAAGCTGTCAGACGAACGGTTTATCAAAATGTCCCGTGACTACGAGCTGGAACAAAGCAACCTGAAATCAATGGCAGAAGTCCTGCGCAAGGACCTGAAGCAGCAGGAGCAGCAGAAAACCAATGTCAAGGCGTTTATTGCTGCCGTTAAGAAGTACACGGATTTGCAGGAGCTTGACGCGGCTGTTCTCCGTGCTTTCATTGACAGGATCGAAGTTTCCCATGTTGACAAGAAATCCAGAACGCGGGAAATCACCATCGTCTATAACTTCATCGGTGCATTTGACTTCACACGGGCAATCGAAAATGCCCGCAACACAAGTAAAAAAGAGCAAAGAACGGCATAGCCGTTAAGCTACACCGTTCTTTGCTTCAATGTTTTCCTAAGTCACCGCCCCATTCATCGGGGAGTTTATGTACAAATTATTGGTTATCGCCCATGCGGTCGATCTGATCCTGCAACAGCTGGGATACTGGACGGTTCACGCTGCGCAGGCGGCGTACCGGCTTGGCGGGCGCACGGTGCGGCGTTGCCTTGACCCGGAACTTCTCCGGCTTGGGCGGTGCGGCCTGGGGCTGAGGCTGCTGCGCAGGCTGGGGAGACTGGGGTACAGGCTGCGGCACAACCGGTGCGGCGGGCGCACTTTCCGTGGGCAACGGCTCCACGGGAATATCCGTCTCCGGGGTGCCCTGGGCATAATCGCGCATTTCCACGCCCAGCTCCTTCAACTCGGCCTCGGTCTCATCCAACGCCTGGTAGATGGCCAGAGTCAGGTTATCGAGGTCCAAAGTGGCAGCGCTCAAACGCTGATCCACCCGTGCCAGTCGGTCGCGCACCAGCATTACGCCGGAGGCAATGCCCCGGGCATTCTCGGCCATGCGGGACTTCTGGGTGTCGGCCTGCTGCTTCAGCTCCTTTTCGGCGCTCTCGGCATACAGCTTGGCATCGGCCAGAATTTTCTGGGCTTCCAGCTTGGCTTCCCGCACTACATCGGGCGTGGGGGCTGGGGCTGCGTTCAACTGGCGGGCTGCAGCCAACTGCTGCGTCAGCGTTTCGTTCTGTTGCTGCAGGTCGTGGCATTTCAGCTGCCAGATGTTGGCATTTTTCTGGATCTCCCGGTGCTCGCTCTGCACGCTTTCAGCGACGGATTGTGCTTTTTGCAGCTGCTCGTCGCTTTCGTGGCGTTTGCTCTCGGCCAGGTCAGCCCGCTGGTTGGCGGCGGCTAACTCGGCTTTCAGGGCCTCGATGCGGGCTTCGGCATCACTGCGCTGGCTGCGCAGATCATCCAGCTGGGCTTGAAGCTGGCGCAGCTTTTCCTGGTATTCCAGTTCGTGCTGCTGGGCTTCGTTGGCGAGCGTGTTCATGTACGCCAGGACATCATTTTTATCGAAGCCGCCAAACATACGGGAGCGGAACCCCTGCTCCTGTATGTTCATGGAATCAGATGGCATGGCGTTTTACATCCTCTCGCGGAAAATTTAAAGTCAGGGGCGATCAGCTGCGCTTGTTCAGGATGCTGAGCAGATCGTCGAAGTAATCGCCGTCATCCTCTTCCTCGGCCGGGGCCTGCTTGGCGGCGGGCTGGGCGTCAAAGGACTGGGTGAAGATGGGGTTGGGCATGACAGGGTTGATGTCCTGCTGCGGGGCAGCGGTGCGCTGTGCGGGCTGGGCAACCTCGGCCTGAGCCGGAGCCTCAACAGGCTGGACGGCGGGGGCAGGGGCGACACCGCGCTTGGCATCGACATGGGCCTGGATGGGCTCGTCGACCTCGGGGGTGCTCTCGAAGCCGGTGGCAACGACGGTGATGCTCATCTCGTCGCTCAGGCGCTCGTCGAACGCAGTACCCCAGATGATGTTGGCATCGGGATGTGCGGACTGGGTGATCATGGAGGCAGCGGTCTCGACATCCTCCAGGCCGATGTCCGGGCTGGAAGTGATGTTGATGATAACACCGCGTGCGCCGGCGATGCTGGTCTCCAGCAGCGGGCTGGAGATGGCAGCCTTGGCGGCGTTCTCGGCCTTGCCGGCGCCCTTGGCGACGCCGACACCCATGTGGGCGAAGCCGGCGTCCTTCATGATGGAGCGGACGTCTGCGAAGTCCAGGTTGATGAAGGCAGGAATGTTGATCAGGCTGGAGATGCTCTCAACGCCCTGACGCAGCACGTTGTCGGCAGCCTCAAAAGCGTTCATCAGGGTGATGCGCTCCTGGCTGATGAGCTTCAGGCGCTCGTTGGGGATGACGATCAGAGAGTCGACGTGCATCATCAGGGAGGCAATGCCCTGCTCGGCCAGGCTCATCTTGCGCTTGCCCTCAAAGGCGAAGGGCTTGGTGACGATGCCGACGGTCAGGATACCCAGGTCATGGGCAGTCTCGGCCACGACAGGGGCAGCGCCGGTGCCGGTGCCGCCGCCCATACCGGCGGTGATGAAGACCATCTGGGCGCCCTTCAGGGCGTTGGAGATCTCATCCTTGCTCTCCTCGGCAGCGCGCTGGCCGATCTCGGGATCAGCGCCGGCACCGCGGCCCTTGGTGAGCTTTGCGCCCAGCTGGACCTTCTGGGTGGCCTTGGAATTCAGCAGAGCCTGCTGGTCGGTGTTCATTGCGACGAACTCGACACCGGAGAGGCCGGACTCGACCATGCGGTTGACAGCGTTGCCGCCGCCACCGCCCACGCCGATGACTTTAATGTTGGTCACATTTTGCATTTCTTCGTCAAGAACGAATGCCATGAGTGTATCCCCCTAAGTGTTTGTTTAAAGTGGCACAGGACCCAAGGCAGGCCCTGTAAATGGGCACACTGGTCCGTGGATTTTTTGCATATAACTGATTATTAGAATACCAAATTTTCCTGTCAATTTCAATACCTGCGCCAGAATTTTGCAAAAAAATGCCCTCATCACCGCAGAATCCACCAATACGGGCCGGGGGAATGCCCGGTTTTTGGCAGGAACGTAGAAAATTTATGTTTTTTCTGTGATGCAATCGGCCCCAAGGGTGCGCAGATCGCCGGGCAGATCGGCATAACCGCGGGGAATATGGCCGGGGTCCCGCAGGCGGGTCACGCCTTCGGCCCCCAGTGCAGCCAGCAGCAGGGCGGCCCCGCCGCGCAGGTCGGGGGCAGTCACCGCGGCTCCGTGCAGGGCTGCGCGGCCGTCCATATAAAGTGTACGCCCGGCGGTGCGGCATCTTGCCCCCAGGGCGGCAAAGCCCTCGGCGCAGGCAAAGCGGCGGGCAAACAGGTGGTCGTAGATCTCGCTGGGGGCGTCGGCGGTCAGCAGCACGGCGGCAGCCAGGGGCGCGGTATCGGTGGCAAAGGCGGGCCAGGCGTTGGCGCAAAGCGTTTGCCCGCCGCGCAAAGGCCGGGCGGGGCTTCGGGCCAGCGTGACGGTGGTATCCTGGCGGGCAACATCCACGCCCGCCGCCTGCAAAAAGTCGAGAAAGGCCGCATAATAGGCGGGGGCGCAGTGGGTGACGGTCACCTCTCCCCCGGCGCAGGCCAGGGCGGCGGCGTAGGTGGCGGCGGCGATGCGGTCCGGCAGGGGCGTCCAGGCGGTGCCCTGCAAAGGCTTGCCGCCCTGTATCACCACCACCGGCGTACCGGCCCCGGCGATGTGCGCCCCGCAGGCACGCAGAAAGTTCGCCAGGTCGCATATTTCAGGCTCGCAGGCAGCCCCGCGCAGGATGGTTGTGCCGCCCGCCTGGGTCGCGGCCATCATCAGGGTCATGGTAGCCCCCACGCTGGGCAGGCGCAGGGCGAAATCTACCCCGTGGAGCGGTCCGCGCCGCCGCAGTGTCACGGCGATGCCCTCCAATTCCACCTGGGCACCCATGGCCGCCAGCCCGGCCAGGTGGATGTCTACGGGACGGGGGCCCAGCTTGCAGCCGCCGGGCAGCGGCAGACGCACCTCGCCCACCCGGCAGAGCAGCGGCGCCAGGTAGAACACCGAGCTGCGCATGGCCCCGGCGAGGTAGTCGGGAATCTCCCCTTGCAGGTCTTGGCCGGGGGCAACGAACAGGTCACTCCCCTGCCGTTCGGCCTTGGCACCCACGGATTGCAGCAGCGCCAGGCTGGTGGCGACATCGGCCAGGGGCGGCACGGCCCGCAGGCGGCTGGGGGTACGGCACAGCAGGGTGGCAGCCAGCAGCGGCAGTACGCTGTTTTTGGCGGCGGCGGGCTGTATGCGGCCGTGAAGCGTCCGCCCGCCGGTGATGGTGATGAGTTGCATGGGTACCCCCTTTTTATCCCTGATTTTGCGCACATATTGTGTAGAGAGCGTAGGGGCGCACAGTGTGCGCCCGCGGGGCGTCGAGGACGCCGCCCCCTACAAATCTTGATTGCAGAGGATGATTCCGTATCGGTTCACGGGCGCACACTGTGCGCCCCTACAAAGCACTTTTATATATGTGTATGTGCGTGATTCTATGGGCATTACAGCAGAATCGGCTGCAGCTGCACACCGCGCAGGGCGCTTTCCAGCGTATCGGGGATGAGGGTGAAATCGCTTTTGAGGCTGCAGGGCTTTTTGTAGCTGTCGTCCTGGCCGAAGGGCACAAAGTAGTAGTTCCGCCGCTGCAGCAGCTGGGCAATAGCCGGGGCGCTGCCCGAGAGCGCATCGTTGGTGGAGGGGGCCAGAACAACAGGCCGTCCGCCCCGCAGCAGGCTTTTGGCGGCCAGGGTTACCGGCGTGGCGCTGAGGCCCGCTGCCAGCATGGCCATGGTGGTGCCCGTGGCCGGGGCGATGATAAGCGCCTGGGCCATCCCTTTTGGGCCAAGCGGTTCCACCTGCTGCAGGGTGGTCAGCGGTGTTTCGCCGGTCATCTCCTGCAATTGAGCGCGCAGGGCGGCGGCCGTGCCAAAGCGGGTATCCAGCGCGGCGGCGCTGCAGCTTAAAATGGGCAGCACCCGCCAGCCCAGCGCCCGCAGGCGGCGCACCTGGGGCAGCACAGCCGAAAAGCTGCAAAAACTGCCGCATAAAGCAAAGGCCACGGTGCGGGGGCCGTCAGGCCGGTTCATCATGCAGATCACCTCTTTCTTGCAGGATGGTCAGTGCGGTTTGGGCGATGAGTGCCCCGGCGGTATCGGGGGCGCACTTGCCGGGCAGGGCCAGGGCGTGTTCGGCCCGGATACCCAGGGCTTCGGCGGCGTCAAAGTCGGTGCCGCCGGGCAGGCTGGCCAGGTCGATGACCAGCGCCCCGCGGGGCAGCTTTTCCAGCATTTTGCGGGGCAGCACTGGCGCGGGGATGGTGTTGATGACGGTATCATGCTTTGCCAGCAGCACGGGCAGGCGGTCCAGCGGGGCGGCGCGGTGCCCGGCACACCGGGCGTTGGCCCGCTGCACGGCATTGCGGGCGGCAACGGTGGTATGCCCGCCCAGCAGGTCCAGCCGCCGCGCTACCGCCCGGCCGATGCGTCCGTAACCGAGAACCAGGAAGTCGCTTTCCCAGATGGTGCGGCGGCGCAATTGCAGCAGCAGGGCAAGGCAGCCCTCTGCGGTGGGCACGGCGTTTAAACATTCCAGCTCGGGCCGCTGGAAGTAGTCCAGCAGCGGCAGACTGGCCTGCCGGGCGGCGGCCTGGATGGGTGAACCGGGGCGTCCGGCCAGCAGCAGGGTGCCGGGGCGCACCCCCTGCAGGGTGCGGGCGACGGCATCGCTGACACGTTCCTGGGACATGGGCAGCAGGACAAAATCGGCCTGGCAGGCGGCCTCCGGCCCGATGATGCGGAACCCCGCGGCCTGCAAAGTCTGCGCCGCCGCCCGCTGGCGGGCATCATGCCCCACCACGCAAAAGGTTTTCATAGGCTGTTCCCCCTTTGGGTGTGCTTTCGCCATAGTATGCTTGGATTGAGGCGGATGGTGCGGATACAAAAAAAGCTCCCTCCCAGAGGAGCCTTTTGCACCGCGTGCAAATAAAAAATCCCGACCCCTCAGATGGGATCGGGAAAAATCGAATGGTTTAATAATACTTCAACCCGTTGCACTGGCCGCGCCAGACGGCGATGGGGTCGATGGGGACGGTGCCGATGCGCATTTCCACAACGGTGGTCTTGCCGCAGGTGGCAAGGGTCTGGCCCTGCTTGACCTGCTGCCCGGCCTTGATGTCAATGTCGCTCAGCCCGTAGAAGATCGTGCGCACGCCCGCGCCGTGGTCGATGACCAGCGTGTAACCGTAGTCGCCGCCCAGGTCCTCGGCCAGGTCGATCTTGCCGCTGGCGGGGGCAATGACCAGCTCACCGCGGGTGGTGGACAAAATTACGTTCGTACTGGTGCGGCCGCCTGCGCCGGTGTTGGTGCTGCGCTCGCTGTAGCGGCGGCCCACATACTCGGTCGCGCCGAAGGTCAGCGTGGTGTTGAGGCGGTTGAGGAACGGCTGCACGAACCCGGCGTCCGCCCAGCTGATGCCGGTGGGCGCTGCGGTGAACAGCTTGCTGACCTTGGCGGGGGCGTCGTCCTGCCCGATGTAGGGCGTAGCGCGCTGGGACTGCGAGGAGTAATCCTTGTAGTTAAACCCGCCGTCGGTCACTTTCAGGTACAGTGTGGTGGAGTAGCGGCCCACCTGCACGTCGATGGTCTCGGTGCCTAAGGCTGCGTTCCAGGGGATGGGCAGGTAGCACACCCAGCCGTTGGAGGACTGGATAAAGCCCTGATTTTTCAGCGTGGTGGTCAGGGTGGGGGCGTCGTCCTCGTAACTGCCGGTCACACGGATGGCGGCTACGCCGCCCTGCTGGATGGTATTCTCGCTTAAATAAACGGACGGCTCGATGGCAATGTCGAAGGTGAACAGCCAGGTCTCGGAGCCGGTGATGTCGGCGGCGCCTGCTGCGCGGGAGCCGGTAACGCTGGCCACCAGCTTGGCGGTGTAGGTGCCGGTCTCGTCAAAGCAATAGCCGCTGAACTCCGACAGCGTACCCTCGAACACGGTCTCCTTGTCGGCGTCGGTCACGGTCAGCTGGGTGGCGTAGTTGATGGAGCTGATCGTAATATCCGGCGACAGCGTGGAGATGGGGTCCTCCAGCACAGCGGGTACGGAACTATAAGTTTCGGCGTAGGTACGCTTGAACCAGTTGCCGATGACCGGCACATGCCACTTGTAGGCCGAAGGCTCCAGCGTCTGCCCGGCGAAGGTCACGCGGATGGAAGGCAGCATATCGGGGGTGGCGCTGCGGTACAGGTAGGCTACGCCGATGCCGGCCACCACCAGCACAAACACCACCACCAGCAGCAGCCATCTGGCCATGCCGGTCACGCCGCTGCGCACAACATCCCCCACGGTGGCGGGGGTGTCATCCTCCGCCGCATCGTCGTCGGACGAAGTGTCGGTATCCTCCCCGGCGGGAATATCCATGTTGGCGGTGATCTGCTCCACCGAGAGCTGCACCGTGCGGGTCATGTCCAGCAGGCGCTTTTCATCGATGGGCGGCAGCTCCACAGTCTCCTCGTCGGTCTCAGCGGCATCCAAGGCAGCGTCTTCGTCAGCTGCGGCCTCCTCCGTGGGGGCCGCAGCGGGGGCATCCTCCTCTGCGGGGGCTTCCTCCTCCGCGGGGGCTTCCTCATCGGTGGGGGTGCTGTCCTCAGCAGGCGTTTCCGGCTCTGCTTCGGGTTCGCCTTCTTCGGCGGGGGCTTCCTCGGGTGCTTCCGGCGCTTCGGGGGCGGCGTCTGCCGCTTCTTCAACAGGTTCCGCTTCGCTCTCCCCTGCCGGTTCGGCGGGGGCATCCTCGGCAGCGGCCGCAGCGACGGCTTCTTCCGCCGGCGCGGTCTCCGCTGGGGGTGCGGCTGCGGGCTGCGGGGCTGCCTGGGAGGCAGTATCCGGTGCGGTCTGGGCCGGGATGTTGTCGTTTTTCTTGCTCATCTGTACTCTTCCCAAAATCCTCTTGGTGTTGCCCCATCGTGGAAAAACAGGCGGCAGCCGGGGCTGGGCTGTACCCAATGAAAAATTTATTCAGACTCGCGGTATTGCAGACCACTGCGGCCCGCCATGGCAGGCTCCGGGTCTACCGATTTGCTGCCGATGCGCAGCTCAAAGATCAGGTCATGGTCGGTGCCCGCCGTGCCTACGGGGGAGCCGGCTTCGATCGTCTGGCCGCGCTGGGCGGTGACGGTCTTTAGCCCGAACAGATAGCTTTTCACGCCGCAGCCGTGGTCGATGACCACCGTGCCGCCGGTCAGGGTCAGGGTATCCGCCAGCACGACGGTGCCGCTCTGGGGCGCGGTGATGGTCTCGTTGTCGGGGGCGGAGTAGGTCAGCCCGGTGGATTGGCCGCTGCGCTGGCCGTCCCGCATCTGGATGTCGCCGTAGTGCACGGCGATGGCGCTGCTGCTGGGGGCCACGAACAGCCCGTTCCACAGCTTTTGGTCGGTGCTGTTGGTGTACAGCGGCCAGATGGCGTTGCGGTACTCCTCGGCCCCGCCCACGTCTTCCTCGGCGGGCAGTTCCACCGTCTTGTGCTGGGTGTTGGTCACGGTCAGGGTCAAGTCGCGGGTCAGGCTGCCGCAGGTCAGCTGCAGGGTATGGTCGCCGCCCTCGGCGTTATAGGTGATGGGAATATACCCCATGTAGCCGCCGGCGGTGCGGCGGAACCAGACGGTGCCCAGGTCGGTCTCCAGGCTCGGCTCACCATCCAGAATACCGGTGAGATACAGCGCCACCACGCTGCCCTGGGCGGCGCGGTCGCTGCTCAGGGTCACGGTGGGGGCCATCGACATGGTGTACCCGGCGCGGTAGGCGTACCAGCCCTGGGCGTCGGCGGGGGGCTCGTTTTCCTGGTGGTAGGCTTTTACGATAATTTGGTAGTCGCCGTTGGCGGCGTAGGTATAGGTGTTGCAGGTGGAGGCATCGCCGGTCCAGGCCGTGCCGTCGGGCGCGGTGATGGTCACTTCGGCGCGGGTGACCCAATCCGGCAGCACCAGCTGGGGCGCGGTATCGGTAAAGGTGCCCAGCTTTTGCACGGTCAGGTTGGTGGGGCTCTGGTAGTGCTTGCTTACTTTGTCGCCCAGCACGGGGATGGTCCAATCCCACCCGTTGGGGGTGAGGGCGGTGTCCCCAAAGGTGACAGCCTCCTGCGGGAGGTCTTTTTCGCCGGTGCGGCTGTAGAGAAACGCGGCGGTGCCGCCTAAGATCAGCGCGACCATGGCAATGACCATAGCAAGCCAGAGCAGCAGTTTGCGCATAGTTTTCTCCTATAGGCAGTAGCGATGGAAAAGCCGGACGCACAAGGTGGCGCCCGGCTGAGAGACTCAGTTTTTACTCGGCGTCAGCGGCGTCAGGGGCGTCGGCTGCGGGCTGGGCGGGGATCTTTTCGTAGACGGTGTCGTCCTGGAAATCGTCATCATCGCCGTAATCGTCACCGTCATCGCTGAACAGCAGGCGCTCGTACTCGTCCAGCTCCTTCTCGCGGTGATAGAGGTAGAGGGCGGCGGCGGTCAGGGCACCGGCAGCAGCAAAGAAAAAGGCCAGCACAGCACCGAACGTGGATTTCTTCATCATGGGGAAAACTCCCTTCCTGGCGGTAAGAATACCGTAGATTCGTAATTTTTTCTTGCGAGCGGTCTGCGGGGCAGATACCGCTATGCCCCTATTATACCCGACCCGGAGCCGGAATACAACACAAGAATTGTAAAATTTGAAAGTTCCTTGGTTGTGTCATGCCTGCTTTAGCGATTTAAAGAGCTGGCTTGACATTCGCGGGGAAATGGGGTTTACTTTACTATAGTAGATTGTTGAAAGCCTCCCTCTGCGAGGGAGCTGCAGACTGTCGAAAAAGTGCCTTGTAGGGGCGCACATTGTGCGCCCGTGGCTGTTTGCCGCGTAAGGAGCTTTCACGGAAAGGCGTTACTGCGTCAAGTTGGCGGGCGAACACTGTTCGCCCCTACATGCTCTACAAACCAACGCACAGTTTTTCGACAAGCTAGGCTCCCCTTGAGGGGAGCTCCCGCGCAGCGGGTGAGGGGTGGCTGCTTTAGCTATAGGCCAACAAAGTAGATGCAATTGCTCTGCAGGTGAGCCACCCCTCAGTCGCCTACGGCGCCAGCTCCCCTCAAGGGGAGCCTTTAATTTGAAAAGGACGGAAACCCACCATGCAAAAAGACCTGACCACCGGCAGTGTATTCAAAAATGTGCTTTATTTCTCGCTGCCCTACCTGCTGTCGTATTTTTTGCAAACGCTGTACGGCATGGCAGACCTGTTTATCATTGGCCAGTTTGAGGGCACGGCCAGCATCACGGCGGTGTCCATCGGCAGCCAGATCATGCACATGATCACGGTCATGCTGGTGGGGTTGGCCATGGGTGTTACCGTGGGCATCGGCCGGGCAGTGGGCGCCCACGATGACCGGGGCGCAGGCGCGGTCATTGGCAACGCGGTCATGCTGTTTCTGGCGGTGTCGGTGGCTATGGCCGCAGTGCTGACGGCGCTGGTGCAGCCGATTTTAAGCATGATGTCCACCCCGGCCGAGGCTGTGCCCGGCGCGGCGGCTTACCTGACCATCTGCTTCATCGGCATCCCCTGTATTACGGCGTACAATATTATTGCGTCCATCTTCCGCGGGCTGGGCGATTCCCGCAGCCCGATGTACTTTATCGCGGTGGCCTGCGCGGCCAACATCGGGCTGGACTACTTGTTTATGGGGGCACTGCACATGGGCCCTGCCGGTGCTGCGCTGGGTACTACGCTGGCCCAGGGTATCAGCGTCATCGTTTCGCTGGGGGTCATTCTGCGGCGCAAAAGCGGCATCCGGCTGCACAAAAGTGACCTGCGGCCGCAGAAAAACATCATTGGCCGCATCCTGCGCATCGGTGTGCCGGTGGCCTTGCAGGACGGACTTATCCAAATCTCGTTTTTACTCATCACGGTCATTGCCAACCGGCGCGGCCTGACGGACGCTGCCGCTGTGGGCATCGTGGAGAAGATCATCAGCTTCATCTTCCTGGTGCCGTCCTCGATGCTGTCCACGGTGTCGGCGCTGGGGGCCCAGAACGTGGGCGCAGGCAAGCACGACCGTGCCGCCGGGACACTGTACTACGCCATCGGCATTTCGCTGACCTTTGGGGCCATCGTGGGTGTGCTGGTGCAGTTTATCGCCCCCAATGCCGTGGCGCTGTTTACCACCGATGCCGCCGTGGCCGTCGCGGGCGGCTGGTATCTGCGCGGGTATATCTGGGATTGCTTCTTCGCCGGTATCCACTTCAGCTTCAGCGGGTATTTCTGCGCTTACGGCCGCAGCGAGCTTTCGTTCCTGCATAACATTTTGGCCATCGTGCTGGTGCGCGTGCCGGGGGCCTATTTCATGTCCAAGCTGTTCCCGGACAACCTGCTGCCCATGGGCCTTGCCACGGCGGTCGGTTCGCTGCTGTCGGTGCTGATCTGCCTGCTGGCCTACACGCTGCTGAAACGCAAAGGCACCTTTGGAGGGAAAGCAGCGTAAACTACTATCATCACTATCATTTTCATCATTATCATCATTTGCATCATCACCAGCATAGTTTGCTTATTATCCATATTATCCTTACTATCCTACCCATCCTACCCATCACAACCATCCTATCCCGCATCATATAGAATTATTATATAATATAACATAAGTTGCAATAGGATACTTATGATGCTTAGGATGGATGTGATGGGTAAAGATGGAAAGGATAGTAATGATAGTAATGAAAATGATGAAAATGATAGTAATGATGGTAATGATAAATAGGATAAATAAGCGAAATAGGATAAGTGAATTTATAGTAGGCATATAACTGCAAAAAGCTCCCTCAATACGAGGGAGCCTTTCTGTTTTATTACCGTTTTACATATGCCCCAAACGCATTGGGCACGGGGTATACCTCGGCCAGTTGCTCAGGGGCGGCCCAGACGAAACCGTCCGGCAGTGCGCAGGCATCGGCTCGTCCGCGCCAGCCGGAAAGCTGCCACACCCGGTGGGTGAACACATGCTTCGCGGGCGGCAGCGGCTCGGTCAACGTGGCCTGTACGCCCAGCTTCGCCAGCGCGGCGGTCAGCTCGTCCTTGGTCAGCGCCTTTTCCCAGGCGGCGGGCTGCCACAAACCGGCCAGCAGCCCCTTGGCAGGGCGGCGCTGCAAAAGCAGCCCGGCGTCGCTCTCCACCAATGCCACCGTAACAGGCACCGTGGTTTTGGCCTTGGGGGCGGGTTTTACCGGCAGCTCCCCTGCCCTGCCGGCGGCGTACCCTTGGCAGCGGTCAGCCAGCGGGCAATCCCCGCAGTGGGGCGTGCCGGGCACGCACACCAGCGCCCCCAGCTCCATCAATGCTTCGTTGTAGGGGCCGGGCGTGGCCGTGGGCATCTGGTCCAGCACACGCCGGGTAAACAGCCGCTTGGTGGCGGGGGCCATCACGTCGGCGTCGTCGTTGTACAGCCGGGCAAACACCCGCAGCACGTTGCCGTCCACGGCGGGGGCCGGGATGCCAAAGGCAATGCTGGCAATGGCCCCGGCGGTGTAGTCCCCGATGCCGGGCAGGCTGCGCAGGGCGTCGTAATCGGCGGGCAGGTCGCCGCCGTACTGCTCGCAGACGATGCGGGCGGCCTTTTGCATGTTGTTGACGCGGTTGTAGTACCCAAGCCCCTGCCACAGCTTGCGCAGGGCGTCCGGCTCGCAGACGGCCAGGTCGGCGGGGGTGGGCAGTGCCGCGATAAAGCGGTTGTAATACGGGATGGCCGCGGCTACGCGGGTCTGTTGGAGCATGATCTCGCTGACCCAGATATGGTAGGCAGAAGGCTCCTGCCGGAATGGCAGGAGCCTTTTGTTAGCCTGAAACCATTGCAGCAGCGGTGCAGCAATGGGCTGCATTAAAAACCACCGCAGGTACGGGGGAACGGGATGACATCGCGGATGTTGGGGATACCGGTGACATACATCAGCAGACGCTCAAAGCCCAGGCCGTAGCCGGCATGCTTCACACTGCCGAAGCGGCGCAGGTCGAGGTACCAATCGTAGTCAGCGGGGTCCATGCCCAGCTCTTTGATGCGGGCGGTCAGCACGTCGAGGCGCTCCTCACGCTGGGAGCCGCCGATCAGCTCGCCGATGCCGGGCACCAGCATATCAGCGGCGGCCACGGTCTTGCCGTCCTCGTTCTGGCGCATGTAGAAGGCCTTGATCTCCTTTGGGTAGTCGGTGACAAAGACCGGCTTCTTGAAGATCTGCTCGGTCAGATAGCGCTCGTGCTCGGTCTGCAGGTCGGTGCCCCACTCGACTTTATACTGGAAGTTGTCGTTGTTCTTCTTCAGCAGTTCGATGGCGTCGGTGTAGGTGACGCGGGCAAAGTCAGAACTGGCAACCAGCTCCAGGCGCTCGATCAGGCCCTTGTCAAAGAACTGGTTGAAGAAAGCCAGCTCATCGGGGCAGTTGTCCAGCAGGTAGCGGATGACGTAGCGGGTCATGGCCTCGGCGGTCTCCAGGTAGGTGTTCAGGTCGGCAAAAGCCATCTCCGGCTCGATCATCCAGAACTCGGCCGCATGGCGGGTGTCGTAGCTCTTCTCGGCGCGGAAGGTGGGGCCGAAGGTGTAGACGTTGCCCAGGGCCATGGCCATGGCCTCGGCCTCCAGCTGGCCGGAAACGGTCAGGTTGACGGGACGCTTGAAGAAGTCCTTGGTGTAGTCCACGCCGCCCTCTTCGTTGCGGGGAATGTCGTTGAGGTCGAGGGTGGTCACCTGGAACATCTCGCCGGCACCTTCGCAGTCAGAGCCGGTGAAGATGGGGGTGTGTACGTAGGTGAAGCCGTGCTCATGGAAGAACTGGTGCAGGGCAAAAGCAGCCTGGCCGCGCACACGGAACGCCGCGTTGAAGGTGTTGGTGCGGGGGCGCAGATGGGTCATGGTGCGCAGGTAGTCCATGCTCATCTTCTTTTTCTGCAGCGGGTACTCGGGGCCGCAGGGACCCAGCACGGTGATGGTGTCGGCGTTGATCTCAAAGGGCTGCTTGGCGTTGGGGGTCAGCACCAGGGTGCCGGTGACCTCAAAGCTGGTGTACAGGCCGCACTTGGCGATCTCGGCATAGTTGGCAAGTTTGTCAGCCTGGAAAACGATCTGGACGGGCTTATAGCAGCTGCCGTCGGACAGCGAGATAAAGCCGATATTTTTAGAATCGCGCACAGTTTTGGCCCAGCCGCAGACAGTGACCTTGGTACCATCGGCAGGGGTAGCGGTGTACAGCGATGCAAGTTCCGTTCTCTGCATGGAAATTCCTCTCCTCTATAACAATAATTATACTTATTATAGCGGTTGTGGAAGGAAAAGTAAAGAACTGATTTTTACGGCTGCTGCCCGCCCAGCAGCTCCGCCAACGCCAGCGCAGCGAATTCCCCGGCCCGGAGGGCCTCCTCCAGCGTATTTCCGTGGCCGCCGATCTCGATCAGCAAACTGCCGGTGGTCAAATCCTGGTTGTAAAACCGGTAGCCGCACAGCACCGGCCGCGTCAGGCCGGGAAAGCGGCTCTCCATGGCTTCCTCCCAGGCGGCGGCAAAGCGCAGGTTCAGCCGCCAGTTGGGCAGGCTGATGGTGCTGCCGTTGTCGCACCCGGCAATGATCATCACCTGGGCGGTGCTTGCGCCGTCGATGGTACACACCGGCTTGACCAGCGTGCCGTCGGCATCCTCGATGGCATCCCGGTGGACGTCCAGCACCACTTTGATCGACGGATACTGCCGCAGATACTCCTGGGCCGTGGCGCGGCTGCGGTCGTAGCTCTCGGTGTAGCTGGGGGAATCGTGCAGCGTTTCGTCGTGCAGCGTGTGGATGCCCGCCGCGTTCAGTACCTCGGCCATGCGGGCACCCACGGCGCACATGTTCAGCGCGGTGTTGCGGGTACGGGCGGTGGCACTGCGGTCATATAGTAAATCGGGCCAGGTCTGGTAGGTCTCGGTGGCGTGGGTGTGCAGGATCAAAACCTGCGGCTCATCGCTGTTTCGTTCCACGGCAAAAGGCAGGTTGGCGGTGGTCACCGCCGCCCGCAGGTCGGCGTCGGCGCAGGCGGTGCTGTTGCGGATGCTGCCCGCCGAAAGTGAGATGCTGCCCTCTCCCCTGCCGTGGCGGAACTGCTCGGCCCGGATAAGCCCGGCGTCCTCGATTTGCGGTGCGGTGCTGGGCTGCGGCGTAAGGCTTGGTTCCGGCGTGGGCGAAGCTGTGGGCATTGGCGCCGGGGCCGGCGCAGGCGTAGGCTGTACCGGTGCCGCTGTGGGGATGGGCTGCGGCTCGGGGCGCGGCAGGGCACAGGCCACTGCGGCCGCCGGGGACTGCATGGCCAGCAAGGCATGCTGCAAAATGGCCCGCTCCGGCAGGCAGGCCGCTGCCGCCAGCACCGAGGCGCAGGACGCGGCAAACACCACCCCGCCCGCCAGCCAGGCGGCGGCACGGTGCATAAAATCCATGCGGGCACCCCCTTTCCCAACCAATTTATGCGAAAAATCCGATTTTCATGAAGTTTTTTTTGAAAAACACTTGCAAGACCGAAAAAAATGTGGTAGGATAACTTGTACTGTTATGGGGAACCAAGGAGGTGGAACGAATGCCTAACATTAAGTCTCAGAAGGATCGTGTTGTCCAGTCTCAGAAGGAGGCCATGGCCAACAAGGTCGTCAAGTCCAACCTGAAAACAGTGATCAAGAAGGCAGACGCTGCCATCGTCAGCAACGCCGCTGATAAGGACGCTGTTATGAAAGCCGCTGTCTCTGCTATCGACTCTGCCAAGAGCAAGGGTGTCATCCATAAGAACACCGCTGCCCGTAAGGTCAGCCGTCTGGCTAAGCGCGCTAACAAGGCCGCTCAGTAATTGATCGCATGAACAATGCCCGCCGAGAAATCGACGGGCATTTTCATTTTATAGCGCAACAAAAAAGGCCCCCCTGTGTAAAGGGGGCTGGCTGCGCGAACGCGCAGACTGGGGGATTGTCCCGTCTGCTAGGTGAGTCGGCCTACCCCGTAAGGCCACAATCCCTCAGTCAGCCTGTCGGCTGACAGCTCCCTTTACACAAGGGAGCCTTTAGGCTTATCGCATCGTAAACAACGTTTTCCGCTTCACCCAGTAGTATCCCCCGCCCACGGCGTCGGCCAAAAACCAGCCGATGGGCACGCTCCACCAGATGCC
>ERZ1034842.40-NODE-40-length-81638-cov-16.161149_pt1 | contig 81638 bp, 69 predicted proteins | sample MGYA00520634_ERZ1034842 | MGnify/ENA primary metagenome ERZ1034842 (study PRJEB33766, sample SAMN09781734) | gut metagenome | biome: gut microbiome | host: Homo sapiens | place: Madagascar | study: EMG produced TPA metagenomics assembly of the PRJNA485056 data set... | reverse complement strand
GCGACCTCTACGTCCCGAACGTAGCGCTCCAACCAGGCTGAGCTACACTCCGATTATAAAAAAACGGAAACCATCTCCATTTAAAAAGAAATGGTCGGAGTGACAAGATTCGAACTTGCGACCTCTACGTCCCGAACGTAGCGCTCCAACCAGGCTGAGCTACACTCCGATTTCATCATCCCTGCTGCGGGATAACGGCATTAATATACAACATGATTACGCTTTTGCAAGCCCTCTTTTTATTTTTTTTCGCGTTTTAAAATTAAAAATAATCCGTTTCCTCCTTGATTTCATGCAAAAGAACGCTATCTTTTGTTCAAATCATATTGGGAGTTCATCTGATGCCGAATGCTGAAACGGAAATCTTGATACAAGTCGAAAACCTGCCGCTCTGCAGAGCGTTCTACCGCGATGCCCTCATGATCGGGAATCCCGAAATCGACAGCAATTTTCTCTGCCGCTTCCGTCTCGCTGACGGGGCTTCCCTCACGCTCGAACAGGTCGCTCGGAAAACCGTCCAGAACCCCGCGTGGTGCTGGGAACCGGATGATCCGCAGCTCGTTTTCGAAAACCTCCGCGCTTTCGGCTATCAACTCAAAAAAACAACCGCGGCACAGCGTTCCGTCCGGACTCTTCAGGATCCCGAATCGAACTCCGTGCTGCTGATGGAATAACAGAACAGGATATCAAAATGGCTTACCAGGTTATCGCCCGCAAATGGAGACCGCAGAAATTCTCCGACATGGTCGGACAGGAACATATCGCCCGGACTCTGCGCAACGCAATCATTTCAGGAAGAATCGCCCAGGCGTATCTCTTCGTCGGCCCGCGCGGAATCGGAAAAACAACCTCCGCTCGTATCTTCGCAAAAGCGCTGAACTGTCTCCACCCCGTCGACGGCGAACCTTGCTGCGAATGCGAATCCTGCGTCTCCATCGCCAACGAAAGCAGCGTCGATGTGATCGAAATCGACGCCGCTACGCACACGCAGGTCGAAAAAGCACGCGAAATCTGCGAGGAAGTCCTGCATCTGCCGATCTGTTCCAAATACAAAATCTACATCATCGACGAAGTCCACATGCTCTCCAAGAGCGCCTGGAACGCTCTGCTCAAAACCATCGAAGAACCGCCCGAACATGCAAAATTCATCTTTGCGACAACCGAAGTCAACAAGGTTCTGCCGACCGTCATTTCCCGCTGCCAGCGCTTTGACCTGAAGCGGATTCCTACCAATCTCATAGCGGAACGCCTCGCGCTCATCGCACACTCCGAAGGCGTGCAGATCTCCGATTCGGCGATTGACGTCATCGCACGCGCGGCGGACGGCGGAATGCGCGACGCGCAGTCGCTGCTCGACCAGATGATCTCCTTCTTCGGAACCGCTGACGGCAAGGCGTCCGAAATCTCTGAAGCGCAGGCGCTCTCGCTGTTCGGTCTGACCGCACCCGCAGAGATGCAGGAACTCATCCGGGCGATTCTCTGCAACGACCGGGCAAAGGTCGTCTCTGCACTTCATGAGTTCGCCTATGCGGGAAAAAACCTCGAACTGCTCTTCGATGAAATCCTCGGCTGGCTCCGCGGCGTGCTCATGTGCGCCCTGCTCCCGAATCCGCAGACCGTGCTTGAAGAGAATCCGGAAAAAATCCGCATCTATTCCGAACTCGCAAAACTCGTGCGTCCGGACGTCATCCAGCGGCTTCTGGAACAGCTTTCAAGCACAGGATTCCTCCTGCGCGAAGCGATCAACAAACAGATTTTCATTGAAACACTGCTCCTCAAAGCCATGCGCATGGCGCACGCGGTACAGGTGGACGACCTGATTGCGCGTCTGAACTATATCCGGCAGAACGGCGAGCTGGCTCCGCTGAACGCAGTTCCCGCATATGTGAATCTTCCGCCGCCGCAAGTCATTATCCAGCAGAGCACTCCCGCCGTTCCGGTTCAGCCTGCCGCACCTCAGGCGGCTCCCGTTCCGCCCCCTGCCCCGGCTGAAAAAAAAACGCCTGATCCCGTAACAGTTCCGGAGCCCGCACCGACACCCGCACCGGAACCGGCGCCAAGACCCGTTCCGCCTCCGCCGCCAGCAGCACCGGCGCCAAGCCCCGTTCCGCCTCCGCCGGCTCCCATGCCGGAGCAGATGCCGGAACCTGTTTATGACGCCGGACCGGAGCCGATGCCGGAGCAATCGTTTTCCAGCCAGCTCCCGCCGCTGCCGCCGCGCTCGGAACAGCGGAGAGTCATGTCCGCACCCACCTCTTTCCTGCAGGATGTGCCGCCGGATGAGTTCGACGAAGATGACGGTTCCGCCGAACCGATTCATACGGATCTCAACATCGACGAGCTGCTCGGCAAACGCAAGAGCGTGGAGGAGCTGATTCAAGAAGTCAAGGATGTTCCGCTGGTTCAGAATATCATCAACAATTTCCACGGAAAAATCGTGGATGTGCATGAAGTTTCTGACCAAAATTAATGGAGTCGCATCATGAACAGCAAACTTGAAATCTGCTCTTTCCCCGACGGCAAGTCCGCCATGCTCGCACTCACTTTCGACGACGGCACGCTGGATCATCTGGAAATCGCCGCGCCCGAACTTGAGAAACGCGGGTGGCGCGGAACCTTTTACATCAACCCGCAATCCAACGACCGCGCCCGCTCCCGCTGGCTCAACTGGGACGGCATCCGCGAACTGCACCGGCGCGGACACGAAATCGGCAATCACTCGATGAGCCACACCAATCCGCAGAGACTCGCGCAGGAAAAACAGTTTGAAACGCTCGCGTGGGAAATCGCCGAAACCCAGCGGCAGATTTTCGAACACACCGGAACCCGCCCGGTTACCTACACCGCTCCGTACGGCGCAGAAGAGGAGTTCGTCTCACGCCTGCTCGCCGCAAACAATCTTCTGAATACACCGCCCCGCACCTACATCGGAGAGAACACAACTCCGGCGGAGTTCGCGAAGATTCTGGAACAGTCGATTCAGCCCGGAGCCTTTACGGTCATCATGTTCCACGGAGTCACGCCCGGATACGGCGGCTGGGCGCCTGTCGCCTCGAAAGAATTCTTCTGTTCCATGCTCGACGCGTGGATGAAAGCAGAGAATGATCTGCACGTCGGCACCTTCGCCGAAACCGGAAGTTATGCGGAACGCATCAAGCACGTGAAACTGGAAGAAATTGCGCCCGACACCTTCCTGCTTTCACTTGCGCCGGAAGCCGCACACCTCTACGGGCCGATCTATCTGCGCAACACGAAACCGCAAAAACGCATCTGCGTCAACATGCTCCCCGCCATTCCGCGCAAAAACGGGGTCTTCCGCGTTTATCCGGGCTCGGTAATTGCGCTCAAATAAAAGGATTTCCGGTTTCCGGACACTCCTTTATTTTTCCGGACATTCCGGAAAATCCTGCATTGTTTTTCTCCGGGATGAAAATATATTATTCAAAAGGAGAAATTCATGCAGGACTTTTATCTGAAATTCAACCGGAATGTGAACCGCGCCGTGGGCGACCACGCGATCCGGTTTGCTCTGAACGGCATCGAATTCTCCGTTTTGAACTTTCACAAATCCGTGCCCGATCCCGACGTCTTCATTGAAGAACACGAACACCCGTTCAGCACAATCGACATCATCGAATCCGGCAGCATGACCACATTCGTCGACGACATGCCGATCCGCTCCGTTCCCGCAATGAAAACGCTGCTTTTTCTGCCCGACCTTCTGCTGCACAGCCGGCGCTTCGGGAAGGACGGACCGCACCGCGCGACACTCATCGGCATCCAGATTCACGCTCCGGGCGCGGAACAGAAGATTGCGGAAATCGCCGCACGCCATTTCTATCAGTTTCCCATCGATCCCGCACTGGAAACTCTCTGGGATGAAATCGCCATGCAGGGAGAAAACGAAACCGGAGCAGCCATTCCGGTTCTGCGCACTCTCATCACTGCGTATCTCATGCTCTTCTTCCAGAAAAATTTCAGCGAACTGTTCGGGACTGAAACTCCGCAGTTCTCCCCCGCAATCCGCGAAAGCAGAATCGGAACTATCAAGCGGCTTCTCTTCTTCAAAATCCGCGACGCCGACGCCGTTCCGGAGATTGCACGGCTGTTCAAACTCAGCATCCGCCACCTCAACCGCGTGTTCGCGAAAGGAACCGGAATGACCGTGAAAGCGTACCAGTCCAAGCTCCGGTTCGAAACGGCTCAGAAACTTCTCGCCGACACCGACCTCCCGATTGCGGAAATCGGCAAGTCCGTCGGCTACCGGAGCCCGAATCTTTTCTCGACCTTCTTCCGCCGCCAGGCTCACTGCACTCCGCAGGAATTCCGCAAACGCTGCAAACTCCCGCAGGAACCGGAAGAATAATTCAGAAAATGTCAAAAAATCAAAAATTAAAACAACTTTAAGGAACTCAAAATGAGCAAAATTAACATGGACGCCGCTCCCGTGGAGACGGCAAAATGATTTTCAACCGTCCACTCACCGAAGAAGAGCGCAAACGCGCCCAAATCAACTACAACCGCTACAGCCTTGTCAACGGAGCGTCATACGTCTGTCTCGGCGAAACCGTGGTGATTCTGTTTGCCCTCAAACTGCATGCGCCGAATGTGCTGATTGCGGTTGTCGGATCGATGATCTACTTCGGCTATCTGCTCCTGCCGCTCGGAGTGCTGCGCACGGGATGCGTCGGCGCGGCGCGGAGCCAGGCGGACTTCTGGGTCTGGCGCAACCTCGCGGCTCTGCTGGCGGCCTCCGGCGCGGTTGCGGCGCTGTTCAGCGAACATCTTGCATGGGGACTCCTCCTCGCGGGCAGTTTTCTGTTCTACGGATTCCGCGCGGCGGGCGTAGTGATGGCTCAGCCGCTGCTCGGCGACATCACGACCGACGCCGACCGCGCAAAGCTGCTCGGCGAATCAAGCGCGCGGTTCTACATTCTGAGCGTCATCACCCTCGCCGCAATCACCTTCATCGTCGGCTGGTGCGACAACATCTGGGTTCTGACCGCAATCATTGCGACGGGCGCAGTCACAGGAATCGCCGCCTCAACCTTTGTCCGCCGGATCGACGAGACCTCCGCAATCCGCGACACGGCGCGGAAACCGCTTCTTCCCCAGCTCCGCACCGCACTTGCCGACCGTCCCCTGCGCAAACAGATTTACGCGGGCGCGGTGTTCAATCTCGGCAACATCATGCTTGCGCCGATTTCGGTCATGGCGCTCAAACGCGGATGCGGAGTGAGCGACCGGGCGGCGATTCTCTTCTCGCTTCTTCAATTCGGAGCGGCTGCGTTCGGCTCCAAATTGACCGAGCCCGTAACGCGCCGGATCGGCACGCGCGGACTTGCGGTTCTGACATATCTGCTGATCTTTCCTGTCTGCCTGTTCTGGATTCTGGTTCCCGCGCCCGGAGCATCGCTGCCGGCACGCTGCATGCTCGGCGTTCCGTTCCTTCTTCTGGGAATCTACATTGCCTCCTACAACAACGCCATGATCGGCTACTTCCTGATCTCCGTCCCGAAAGAGCGTCAGGTGGCGGGCTCGATGTTCATCAACATTCTGACAGGTGTCGCGGCGAGCCTTGTTTCGATGCTTGCCGCGGGAACGGTTCTGAAGTTTTCCGAGCATTTTTTCGGTTCGGGACTTCCCATGTTCCGCGCATACTTTGCCTCCGCCGGACTCATCTTTCTGCTGACCTTCTTTCTGGTTCTGCGTCTCGATTCGTTCAAGGGAAAGTGAGGTTTCCCGCGACACATGTTTTTCTCTGCTTGAAAACACCTGAAAACAGCGATATATTATCCTTTTATCAGCAAAAACAAGCAGAGAAAGATGATCATAAAAATGTTTCGTTCAAACTTCAGAGAACGCATGGACCGTCTGGCAGATTCCATTTCCCGCAATATTACCCCGTCCCTGCTCCTTTGGACGGCCTTCGCGGTCACCGTTGCAACAACCCTTCTTTCGATGTTTTTTCTGACAGACGTCTACCGGGACGTCGGCAATGTCTACGCGACCGGAACCCGGCTGTTCGCCGACGGGCATTTCCTTGAAGCCATGAACCCCGCGCTTCCGATCCTTCAGATTCTGATTGGCGGCGTCATCTCTTACACAACGGCGCTTGATCCGCTGAAATCGCTGCTTCTGACCTGCGGGATTTTTTACGCCGCGCTCATTCCGCCGCTCTATTTTCTGCTGAAACGCTTTCTCCCGCCCGTCTCCGCCGCGTGGGGCGTTCTGCTGACCGTCTGCGCGCCGAAACTGCTGAGATTCAGCATATCCGGAACGCCGGAACCGGCACGGAACTTCTTCATCGTTCTGCTCGTCTATCTTATCTTCCGGTTCTTCGATAAACAGACCGTCGGAAGAACCGTTCTGATCGGACTTGCGCTGACGGGGTTCACGCTCTCCCGTTCCGAAGGCCTCCTGGTGAGCGCGGCGCTGATCCCGGTTCTCTTCTGCTTTCTCCTCCGGATTCACTGGAATGAGAGCTGGAAAAGCAAACTCCGCACCTCCGTTTATTACACATTCCTGACCGGATTTTTCTTTCTGCTCTTCCTTTCCCCCCGCATGGTTCAGAATTATCAAATCACCGGCTACCCGACTCCGGACGCGCGGCTGGATCAGTTCATTCATGCATATCTGACGCCGTCAAGACCTCTCCGGGATTTATCCGACAACAAGCAGAACTTCGCGACCGTCAAAGTCGAGGAGTCTCAGCATAAATTTTCAATTGCCAAACAAGTGAAGCTCGTTTTGAAGCAGAGCTCGCGCGGCGCCTATGAACTTTACCTTGGATTCGCGGCACTCGGTCTGCTCAGCCTGCTTTTTGCGGAACAGCTGCGCAAACGTTTCCTTCCCGGCTGGCAGCCGACCGCAGGACTCCGGAAGTTCAGAAAAGAGTATATCCTGATTTTCATCATCTGGCTTCTGCATTCCATGGTGTTCTTCCCCCTGAACATTTCATACCGCTACTACATTTTTCTGATTCCCCTGCTCATGCCGTTCACGATGACCGGGCTTGAACTACTTTGGATTCTCATCCGCCGCTTTCATCTTCAGATTCCGGCGGCAGCGGGAACGGTCATTCTCCTGATTCTGCAGATTCAGAACGGAACGGTCATTCTCTTCGACCGCAACAGCGACAACAGAAAGGCCGGCGAATGGATCCGGGATCATTTCAAAAAGGGCAAGGATCTGCGCATTTTCAACAGGAACAGCTATGTCGTCTACTGGATTGACGGCACCATTGTAAACGCCTATTACGAGGGTCCCGCCACACGGATGGAATGCGTCAAAGATTTCGACGTCGCCATCTTTGAAACGAGCCGGAAAGACGAGCTCAGGATTTTCCGTTCCCGCAAAGACGTTGTTGAACTCGAAACACCTTACGCGGAATCCGTCACAGTCTTCAGGAAAACAGATCATGGACAGAAATAAAGCAGATTTTTCCGCAGTCCATACCTTCGCCGTATGCGCATACAAGCAGAGCCCGTATCTCCGGGAGTGTCTGGAATCGCTCCGCAACCAGACTGTGCGCAGCCGCATCGTCCTGGCGACCTCCACTCCCTCCGCGTTTCTTCAGGAGCTTGCGGACGAATACGGTGCGGAATACCGCGTCAATCCGGATGCGGGAAAAGGCATTGCCGCCGACTGGAACTTTGCGCTCTCCGCAGTCAAAACGCCGTACGCAACAATCGCACACCAGGATGACATTTATCTCCCGGAATATGCGGAGCGTGTCGTCCGTAAACTGCAGGAACATCCGGATACCCTGATTGCCTTTACAGATTATGCGGACCGTCTCATGCCGGAAAACCGGGTCGCGGCAAACCGGCTTTATCTGCATGTCAAAAGGCTTCTCCTTCTGCCGTTCTATCTGAAAAACAGCTGGCGGTGCGGATTCATGCGGCGCTGGATCCTGCGTTTCGGAAATGCGATCTGCTGTCCGGCGGTCTCCTACAATCTGCAGAACCTTCCGGATCTGTGCTTCGATGCGGAATACTCCGTAAATCTGGACTGGGCGATGTGGCTCTCGCTTGCGTTCAAACCGGGGCGCTTCTGCTATGATCCGCACAGGCTCATGCAGCACCGGATTTCGGAAAGCATGGAAACCTCCTCCGCCATTGCGGATCACCGGCGTTTCGAGGAAGACCGCAGGATTTTTTATCAGCTCTGGCCGCATAAAATTGCAGATTTTCTGCTTCATTTCTACGCGAAAAGCTATGAGAGCAACGGACACGTTTGATTTTGCGGGAAACCGCGCTATATTTTCAGAAAACAGAAACAGAAGAGAACAATGAGCACAAACCGGAAAAACAGAATCTGCATCGTCATCCCATGCTACAACGAAGCAGCGTCTCTGCCCTCGGTTGCAGCAGACTTGCGCAAATATCTTCCGGAAGCGCACCTGCTCTTCATCAACGACGCCTCGACCGACAATTCGGAAACGGTTCTGAATGAACTTGCAAATGACAAAACAACCGTCATCAACCTTCCAATCAACCTCGGAATCGGCGGCGGCGTCCAGACAGGACTTCTCTACGCGGCGCGGAACGGCTACGATTATGCGGTGAAATTCGACGGAGACGGACAGCACCCGGCCTCCGCGCTCAAAGAAATTCTCGCCCCCGTCATCAGCGGAGAAGCCGATCTTTCCATCGGCTCACGCTTCCTCTCGGAAAACGACGGCTTCAAATCGACCTTCATGCGCCGTCTCGGCATCCGCATCTTCCGTGTTCTCAGCACCTGGCTGACCGGGCAGACCATCACCGACAGCACCAGCGGATACCGCGCCTACAACCGGCGGGCGCTGCTGTTCGCGGCGCGCCATTATCCGGCATTCGACTATCCGGAGCCGGAAGAGGCGATTCTGTTCATCCGGAACGGATTGCGCGTCCGCGAGGTTCCATGCCGGATGGCGCCCCGCGAAAACGGACACTCCTCCATCAATCCGCTGAAATCGGTTTATTACATGATGAAGGTCATCCTGTCCGTCATCCTGGCGGCATTCCGTCCGAAGAAAAATCTCCAGTTTCTGGACAACATCGGGAGCGAACAATGATATTGACACAGATTATAGCCGTCTGCGGAAGCCTTTTCTTTTTAGGAATGATCGGCTGGGCCATGTACCGCGAACGTCTTCAGGAAGCCTACGCGCTGATCTGGCTTGCAACGGGGCTGGTGATTCTGGCATTCTCTCTCTTCACCCCGCTTCTGACCCTGCTTGCGAAACTGACCGGCATTCAGACTCCGGCTTTTGCGCTGCTGCTGTTCCTGCTCTGCGGAATTCTGTTTCTGCTGTTCCAGCTGACGATCGTCGTTTCAAAACAACAGGGACGCATCATGCGGCTGACGCAGGAGCTTGCCCTTCTGAAAGAGAAAACGGACAAGGATTCCGACTCCATTGAAAAAGATTGAAAAGTTTCTGTCACCGGGTCTTCTCGCCCTCCTCCGCGGAGTCGTCTGCTCCTTTGCCGGAGCGGTCCTGCTGGGCGTCATCAACTACCTGATCCGGCGGATACTGGTTCAGAATCTGTCTCAGACGGATTTCGGCTTCTTCTACAGCATGTTTGCATTGTTCACCCTGCTGACGACATTTTCCCAGTTCGGAGTTCAACAGGCCGCACCGATTCTCACCGCCCGCTTTTTTGCGGAGAAACAGGAAAAAAGAATTGACATTCTGTTCTCGGAACTGCTGTTTTTTTCCAGCCTCGCCGGATGCGTTCTGATGTGCATTCTGTTCTTTTCGAGCTCCATGCTTGCGGAAAGATTCTTCAAATACCCGGAGGCGAAATCCGCGGTTGCGGTCTTTTCGCCTTTCGTGCTGCTGTATCCGCTCTGGCTGATTCTGCAGAGTCTGCCGCACGGAAAACGCAATTTTTCTTTTTACAATGCAATGAACATCATTCAAATGTTTTGCATTCTCCTCGGAGTTTGTTTTGCCGTCCGGCACGGCGTTTTTGCCGTATGTTCCGCATGGATGGCAATATTCGCGGCAGTTCTGGCTGCCGGATTCGCGGTGATTCTCCGCCGGTATCGCCTCCGTCTCTCCTTCCGCGCCGTATTCTGCCGGAAAATTTTTCAGCAGATATGGAAACTCTGCAGCTGGATGTCCGGCTCGCTTGCAGGAATCATACTTCTGAGCAATCTGGACACTTTCTGTCTGACGTGGTTTTCAAATCTGCAGAATGTTGCCGCCTACAACATTGCGCAGCCGATCATGCAGATTCTGCAGACGCTGATGGTTCTTCCGCTGGTGTTCCTGCCTGTTGCCGTCGACCTTTGGCAAAAGAAAAAGTATACGGAAATCCGGCGCATTTTCCTGCTGACAAATCTTCTTCTTCTGTTCGGAAGCATTCCTCTGGCGGCGGTCATGCACTATGCGGGAAAATGGGTCATCACAATCCTGTTCGGAGCACAGTTCACCGGCTCCGCCCCGGCATTGACCATCATGTCCGGAGGAATCCTGTTCTACGTTGCCGGACAGTTCAATCTGAATCTGCTGAATTCCATCGGTGAGCAGAAAAACGGAATGTTTCTGATCATGGGTACGATCGCGCTGGATCTTCTTCTGAACGTTCTTCTGATTCCGTCCCGCGGGTTCATCGGCGCGGCAATTGCGCTCTCTTCCGCATATCTTCTGCTCGCGGCGTCCACTTTCTCCAGAGCCGCATGGCGCCTGCGGAACGCGGGCTCGCCCGCACAGCTGTAAGCGGTTACGGGAAGAAAACCTTCCGGACGTTTTTCCGGAATTCCTCCAGCGGAGCATCGGAAAACTCCGGCGCATAATCGTAATGCGTCAGGAGCGACGGCGTGAGTTCATCCAGATTCACAACATATTTGATCCCGTATTTCCGGGCGATGATTTCGCTGTTTTCGACCTGATGATCGTTGATGTGCTCATGATATTTCGCCAGCCGCGGAATCATGATAAACGGTTTCTTCATGCGCAGCAGCTCCAGCGGGGTTCCGAGTCCGCCGTGACAGATTACGAGCCGCGCCTGCTCGTAATACGGCTCCAGAGACGGAGCGTAGTCAAACATCCGGCAGAACTTTGCCGTCTGCGGCGTCGTTCCGGTTTGAACGAGAATTTCCTCCGGCAGCTCGGCGGCGATTTCATCCAAACGCTTCAAAAGCCTCGGAAAAGGCACGCTTGTCCCCATTGCGGCAAAAATCATAACACGCCTCCGATATATTCCGTCTTCTTTCCGTAAAAAGGAAGAGCTTCCCGGTGCTGGACATAAAATCTGGTTGCAAACGGATAGCAGATTTTCGCCGCCACGGTTTTTGTTCTGAAGCGCGACGCCGTCTCAATGAACATTGTTTTCCGGAACAGACAGACCCCGGCAAGAAGGGCGGCGGTTCCGCACTCCGCACCGGTGGTCACCACCCACTCCGGACGCTCCTTCAAAATGATCCACAGAGTCTTGAAAAACGATTTCGCCATTGTCAGGATTTGATTCTTCGGACGATGATACATATACATCTTCACATCGCCGTATTTCCGCAAAGTCTGTTCCGTAAAAATAACGAATTCCAGACCGGGAATTCCGAAAAGCAAACTCACGGCCTCCGTCAAATGACCGCCGGAAGTCGCCGCAATCAAAATTTTCTTCTTTTCCGCCATCGTTTTCAGCCTTAAAATTTCAGAACCGTCAGTCCCATACTTTACTCATTCTTTCAGAAAATGCAAGCTTCAGGGAAAAAGAAAACTTCACCGGAACTCCTCCGTACGGGGAATTCCGGTGAAGAAAATTCAGAAAAACTCTCAAGGCTTATTTGCCGAAATAGCGCTTCAGCAGACCGGCGAACGCGGCGCCGTGACGGGCTTCGTCTTTTGCCATCTCATGAACCGTGTCGTGAATGGCGTCGTAGCCGAGCTGTTTCGCGCGCTTGGCAATGTCGAGCTTGCCGGCGCAGGCGCCGTGCTCGGCTTCCACGCGCTTCTGAAGATTCGTCTTCGTGCACGGGGCAACGACTTCGCCGAGAAGTTCGCCGAATTTCGCCGCATGCTCCGCCTCTTCAAACGCAATGCGCTTGTAGGCTTCCGCAATTTCGGGGTATCCCTCGCGCTCTGCCTGACGGCTCATCGCAAGATACATTCCAACTTCCGTGCATTCACCGGTGAAGTGAGCACGGAGTCCTTCCATAACCTCTTTGTCTTCCACCTGACCGTCACCGACGTGATGCTCGGTTGCCCAGGTCAGCTCAGCGGCGCCTTCCTTCTGTTCGACAAACTTCGAGGCCGGGGCTTTGCACTGGGGGCAGAATTCGGGAGCGGCGTCGCCTTCATGAACATAACCGCAGACAGTACATACAAACTTCTTCATTTTCAGAGTCCTTTCAAGTGTTGTTGTTCAGCCGGAGCATCTCCGGCAGTTCCTCCATGTCCGTTAATCTAGCACATGTTCTGAAAATGTCAAGCATTATTTGATAATTTTTCTTATAATTCTTATCTAATTTTAAAAATCCTCTTTTTCCGAACTCAAGGAAAAGAAAACTCAAAAAATTAGATAAATCTAACTTTAAAGGCTTGCATTTTCATTTTCTGCGTATATATTACTTAGCATGAACTAAGTTCCTCCTGGCGGGGAACCGGATCAATTCGGGGATCCGGTTCCTCGCTTTTTTATTTCCGGAGAAACTCTCAGCGAGGGAATTCGTACATACCGGGGGCGTAAACCGCGCCACGGAAGTGGCAGAGCGTGCCGGAGGGAACCTCTATGGAGAAACTCTCTCTGCGGATTTCAGCATGAATTGCTCCGCGAAGGGTCGGGTAGACATAAGAGGCGGCATCAAGTCCGCCGGGCTGCGGGGCAAACTCAAATTCCGCAAAACCGGGCTTCAGAGGACGGATGCCGAAGAGACCGCGCGGAATCATGTTCGCCGGAGCCGCACCCCACGGGTGATTCCAGTCCTGATTCGGCTTGAACGTATCATCCCACGCCTCCATCGCCATCGTCGCGCCTTTCCGGATCATGTTCATCCAGCTGCGGAGCGAGTCGGAGGTCATGAGCTCCAGCGCGTAATCAGCCAGCCCGCAACGGAAACAGGCCTCCAGAAGGAACTGTGCAACAAACACGCTGCATGCCATCCCGCGCGAACGGATAAACGACGCCAGAGCCGGAATCTCCTCCGGATCCGCAACGTCGAACAGTACCGCAAAAACCGCGCCGTGAAGCGACATGTAGTCCGACTCCGGATTGTCGACGAAGCGTCCGTTCTTCAGCATCGACGCGCGGATCGATGCGCGGAGAAGCGCGGCGCGGGAACGAAAATATTCCGCATCGGAACTCAGTTCAAGCGTATCCGCGAACTCCGCCATGACGAGCAGGGAACGGTACAGCCAGCAGTTCGGAACCAGATTGATTTTCCCGAACTCATAACCATCCCGCTCGGTCATCGGCCAGTCCACGATATCGCGCGGATTCCGGTTCCCCTCCGTTGAAAGCAGACCGTCCGCGCGTGTGAAATTCAGCAGCAACTTTGAGTTCAGCCCCGCATACCAGCGGCGGACGCTTGCGAAGTCGGCGGAGTGCAGCCAGTAATCGCGCGCGATCAGCGGCATCGCAAGCAGCCACTCCGTCGGCCAGGTCGGGAACTTGAACAGATGGTCAATCGTCCGGCGTGCAAGCGAATAATCGGCGTCAAACGCAAAATGACCAAGCTGATTGATGTAGGCGTCGCCCTCATACGGCAGACGCTCCCGGTTGCCGTCGATATAGACGCCGAAAACCGTCGTCGCCTTGACCGTATGCCGGCAGAGTTCATAGACGCGGTTCAGGTTCTCATCCGACGAATGGAACGCGGATGCGGAATCGTTGAACGGGGCGTGGAATGCAATACGAACCGGTTCGACGGAAACCGGAGCGCGAAACTCCGCATAACGGAACGGGGCGACCTCTTCGGAGAGCGAAACCGAGCCCGGCTGAACGTCCGGATGATGCGGAAGCGGAAAGCGGTAAACCGTCTCGCCGGGAACAACCCGGATTGCTGCGGTGAATGCGATGCGGCTGCCGCCGGGCGTGCGGTTCAAATGTCCGTCCGGAGCAAGGACTTCGCCGACGGTGCATTCAATTTCCGTCTCCGTTTCCACGGCACAGCGGAATTCCAGCTGGCCGAACATATCGGTTCCGAAGTCAAAAAGGACAATTCCCTCAAAGCGGCGGACATTTTCCGGGAGATTCCGTTCCCGGACGGGAATATAATCGCTGACAACAGGCATAATCTGTTCCTTTTCTGTTCAAGTGCTTCAGAAAAAAATAATCCGCCGTCCCGCAAATACAAGAGAAGCGGGACGGCAAAATGAGCGGTTCTACTCCTTTACGGTATAACGCGGCACGGCGTTGCGGTCAAAGCCGTGGTAAACCGCATGGTCGAACCCCTGACGCATCGTCATGGATTTGGAGGGAACCTTCAGATTGTTGTAGAGAATCCACACGCCGGAGGGCGGGCAGACCCAGTCGGAAAGTCCGGCGTCAATCCGGACGGGACACTTCACGCGGGAGGCAAAATTCACCGTATCGTAATAGCCGAGCCCGGGCTGAAGATCCGGACGCCAGCCGCGGACACGTCCCTTCGCAATGCCGCCGAGGTCGCAGAACCACGGAATCGCAAGGTGACACTCCGTCGCTCCGTCAATGAGTCCGCAGACGGCGGTCGCCTGGAATGCCCCCTGGCTGCCGCCGATCACCTTCAGGTTTTTGCCGTCCCATTCGGGAAGACTCTTCAGGAACTCCGCCGCGCGCACGCCGCGCAGAATCATGAAGCGGAAATAGACCGTTTCCGGCTTGAGGTTTTCGCTGTTGCGAAAACCGTACCCGCTGAGCTCCCCCTTGCGGAGCGCATCGTAATACGCCGCCTCGCGTCCGTTTTCGATTCCATGCGGATTGACGAAAAAGACGATTGCCCGGGGAGAGTCCACGATTTTCGCGCCCTGCACGCTGTAACCGTCAAAACGGAGCTCCGCCGGAAGCGAACCCGGCTTTGCGTTTTTCGGAATTGAAAGGTAACCGGAGACCGGACGCGGGCCGGCGCAGGAAAGCTTGACATCATACACATTGCATGCGCCGTTCGAGCGAACCGGTTTCTTTTCGAGCACGCGGAGCGGGACTGCGGCGAGTTCCTGTTTCTGACGGTTCCAGAACGCATCGAAATCCGCCGGTTCCGGCACGCCCTGCACGAGCTTTTCCGGTTCCACACCCGCGGCGAGTCCCCACTGAACCGGACGCATGGATCCGCCCGCATTCCGGCGCGAGGCAACTTTCCCGTCGTCGCCGAGAAGCTGGACGCGGATCATTACAAATCCGGGAATTGAAAGCGAAGTTGCAATATGCAGCGGTTCCGTTGCGGAAACCGCGGTGTCATACGTCTGATTCCGTCCGTCATCCGCGCCGATCACCACGCGGACTTTGCCAGCAACCGGCTTTTTGTCATCAAGCAGACGAAAGTAAAAGTGCATCGGTTCGCCGGGCTTGTAATGGGGCTTTTCGCGGTCGGTCCAGCCGGAAACCGTGTATTTCTCATAGTTTTTCCCGGCGGTCTCTTCGCGGATGGAAAGAGAATCGACCATGAATGTCCCCGCACAGCGCTGGAGTCCGGCGAGAAGCTGAAGTTTCACAAGATTTTCCGGCAGCTTCACCTTCCGCGAAACCTCTTTCCAGTCGTATGTTCCATAGAACTTCGGGCATTCCACAAAATTGCTTTTGCCGTCCGCAGTCTGATAGAAGAAACAGACTTTCGGGCCCCAGTATTTGTTTGCGGGCTCCTTCAGGTTCTCCGCTTTGATCATCGCAGAGAGAACCACCGTTTTCCCTTTGAAGAGGGCGGGGTCGAGGTTCACGGCGGGCGGATAGCCTTTCGGTTCATCATTGTGGAACTTCAGGCATGCGGAACCGCCGGTTCCGCCTTTGAGATCCCAGTCGGAGGCGTGACGGCTGAACTGCCGCAGTTCCGCTTCCGTATCCAGATTGTTCTGCCAGAGCGCGTCGGCGGCCGGCACTGCGCTGCCCAGCACGAGCAGCGCCGAAAGAAGAGACCTTCGGATCATTTTGCATTATTCTCCCTGTTACGTTTTAAAGCATTCAGAATCACCTGCTTGCGCGGCGTATCCGGCGCGGGTTTCATCTCGCGCCGCGAGGAACCGGCATGCTCCACGCTCCACAGCAGAGCTTCGCGGTAAGCGTGATACGTCCAGTCCCAGCCGTACTCCTCGTAAATGGAAATCCAGTCTTTGAACCACTGTTCCGCCCCTTTTGCCCAGGCGACGCAGCCGAATTCACCGACGTAGATTTTCACATTGTACTTGAGCTGGAATTCGCGGAGCGGCTGAACCATCCGTTTCAGGAACTCGCGGTTCCAGCCCTTTTCCGGATCGGGATAAACGGAGCCGCTTCTTCCGTTCCCGATCACGCCCTGATGCGTGTACTCGCCCGGCTCATAAGTGTGCGGCGAATAAATGACGTTCGGGACCGCCAGCGGCACCAGCTGATACGAATTCTGCACAATAATTGGCGTCTTCGAATCGATTTTCCGCACCTCCTTCGCAATAGTTTCATAAAGACGCTCACGGTCAAATGCGCCGCTGCGGACGTCATAGTTTTTGTCGCCCGGTTCGTTCAGGAGATCATAGCCGTAGACGAGCGGTTCATCCTTGAACGTCTGAGCTATTTCACACCAGAGCTGAATCATCGCCTCCTGCCGCGCTTTGTCCCAGAGTCCGAGATTGTTGTTGATGGCGTTCACCTGTCCCGCCCCGCGGTGAAGGTCGATCACAAAACGGATGTTGTACTTGCGGAACCAGGGAAGCTTTTCCTGGAGCTCGCGAATACGGGCACGCCCCCATTCCAGATACTGTTCCGGCGACTCAAATTCCGCCGGACCGCCATGCAGGAACTGCCAGCGCATGAGGTTACCCCCGAACTCCTCCGCAAACACGCGGAAATCCTCTTCCGTGCGGAGACGTCCGACAACCGCGCCGCGGTAACGGGTCCGGTGTTCCGCCGGATTGAACCCGGCAGGTTTCGCCTTCTCCGGAAGCGGAATGTTGAGAATGCGGACGTCCCTGTATTCCGCCGTCCCGTCTTTCCCCGCATGGGCGAAAACAAGGTTGAAGTTGCCCGCGTAATCCGGGATATGCCATGTGCCATGCCAGCGTACCCAGTCCGTCTTCTCCGTCGGGATGGGACGCATGGGACGGTATCCCCAGTTCTCGCGGAACTTGTCGGACGGAAGATAATTCGGGACAAGGCGCAGGCAGTCCAGCGCCCCTTGACCGAGTTTTTCGCCGCGCACCATACACTCGACAGTGACGCTCCGTCCGCGCAGGAGCGAGGCGTCGACCGGGGCGAACGGCTGCGCAGGCCCGTGGACTTTCAGGATGTTCCCGGACAGCAGTTCCGCACCCTGCGGAAGCTGAAGGACAGGAAGTTTTTCCGCCGAGAGTTCCCACAGAACCTCCGGCTCCGCTGCGGAAAGCAGAGCGGGCAAAAGCGATGCAATTACCAGCAGATGCGTTTTCATTTTCACTCAGCCTTCCAGTGAACGCCGTCTTCAGTGTTCTGATTGAACGGTTCGCCTTCCCACGGCTTCACCTGATTGATAATGCGATGTGACTGTACGCTGCCTCCGAAATAGAGCGCATTTGCCACGCTCTTGTGACGCGGCGAAACTGCACCCCACGCACCCGCCACCGGCTGCTGATCCGGTCTCCAGCGCAGAAAGCCGAGTTCCCCCAGCTCATTTGCGTTCACCATGCCCTGAATATCCACGAGCAGGAACTTTTTCGAGGCATTCCGGATGGAAGCGACACGCCGCGTGTTCTCCGTCGAGCGGGCAAAGATCGTGGCGAGCACCGCGTAATGCGGATTGCGCACCCACCAGAGATACGGAGAAGAACCGGTCGGCACACCGTTCACCCATGTTCCGGACTGCGCCGGACAGCGAAACATCGCACCATTGACATACCGCCCCTTTGTCTGTCCTTTCCCTGTGGACATCATCGAGCCGTCCGCATCGGGCCCCATGAGATAATTGGTCCAGGTCGGCTGCGCCAGTCCCGCTCCCGAGTCCAGCGGCGGCAGACGGTCGTCGTTATCCCCGAAATAGGTATTGAAACTGATTGCGAACTGCTTGAGATTGTTGACACAGCTGATCGTTCTCGCCTTGTCTCTCGCCGAATTCAGAGCCGGCAGAAGCATACCCGCGAGTATTGCTATTATCGCAATTACCACCAAAAGTTCTATAAGCGTAAATCCATTGAATCTACGCTTAAAATATAAAATAGGATGCGAAATCAATTGCGTTTTCATGATGTCACCTGCCTTTCGTTTCTGTTCTGAAATAGGGGAAGACTCTGAATCTTCCAGTTTTTCTGTTTTATTGTTTTTCATCCAAACTCCTTTCTTTTGAGTTTTATTCCGCATGGAAAGCTGTATGGAACCGGTCAATTTCACCAGCTCACTGCAATCCGGGTAGATGCTTTTGAACTGCCGTTCCGTAATATATTTCGCGGCAAACAGCAGACGAAGCCTGTACGCTGTTTCCAAAGCTTCTTTGTAAGCGATAGAGATTTTCGCCTGAAAATCCGAATCGCTCTGCGCTCCGTGAGCTTCTTCGATATTTGCGCCAATGCTGGTTCCGGAACGCAGAACCTGCTTGCTCAGAACGAACTCTTTCCTTTTGTCGGTCAAATGCTGATACAGTTTCACAATCCGCAGAGAAAAACTGAACGATTTATCCCGGATCGGATTGCCTGTTGTCATCCCCCAAATATCATCCTGCATTTTCAGCCCTCCTTTCATTTCATATTTCATACCTCATATTTCATATTTCCATCCCCCCGTCTTCTTCCAGCGGAATGGTTTTCGTGCCACGCGGGGAACGGTGATTGACGGTCCAGCGGACCAGACGCTCGGCCGCGGCACGGATCAGCTTGGCGTGCGGCGTGCGCCAGCACCAGACGTTGGAATGGAGGAAGTTCAGCGAAGAAAAATTCTGCTCCGCCGCAAAAGTCGCAAACTGGTATGCGCGACGCTCCGCAGCCGGAAGTTCACTGATGATAAAATGATCTAAAACCTGCTTCTGCGGACAGAACACGGCATCGCAGCCGCTTTCGCGCAATGCGGAGAGAAGAGCGGAGGAGAGCGAAAAAATCCGGGAAAAATCATGATGCCGCAAATCCGTTTCGAGTTCATAAAGCGGGAACTCGCGGATCTCTGTATCCAGTTTCCCGCTGACGGCTTCGGCAAACTCTGCCAGGCTCCGGTTCGCGGCGCAGGGCTGAATCACAAGAAGTTTTTTCCGCTTTGCACGGCGCAGACGGCGTCCGAGTTCACAGCCGAATCCGGCATAATCGAATTTGACCAGCGGCAGACCGCTTCCGGGCAGATCCTGGTCGAACAGAACAACCGGAATCCGCCCGGAAAGACGGGCAAAGTATTCTCCGTTCTCCGAACCGGTCGCGGGAGAAAGCAGAAGACCGCGGATATGGTTGTAGCACATGCTCTCCGCGAACTCCGGCTCCCGCGTCCCGTCGTTCACCGTTCCGCGGATCAGCGGAAACGACGGAGGAGTCATCGAAGCGAACGCCTCGACGATGTACGAACTCAGGACTTTCGCGAAACTGCCCGCAGGGTTGTAGGGATGAATGATTCCGTAAAACGAAAAATCGCGGTCCAAAGCCTCTCGGCTGACACAGCGGGCGGAGCGTCCCTGCGAAACTTTGATCACTCCGTCCCGCGCAAGCTGTCCCACGGCGCGCTGGCAGACACTCAGGCTGACGCCGTACTCTTTTGCGATCGCCCGGTAGCTCGGCAGAGCTGCGCCCTCCCCGGCCCCGCGCAGTTTTTCCGCGAGGAGTTTCGCCAGTTTCCCGCAAGTGATTTTTTCGCTTCCCACCATTTTCCATCCTTTGAAAATGTATCGCTGTATTGAATTTTAAGTTTAAATTAGCACCGGTTTCGGGAAAAGCAAGCGGACGGGAGAAAAATTTTAAAAGAAAAACGCCGCAGAAGCCGGAAGCCCCTGCGGCGGCGTGGTGAAAGCGGCATCACCCGGACAGTCACCTGAAAGACAAATCAAATCCGGAAAGGATTATTTCTGACGGAAAGAGATGTCGTCAAACCAGATTTTTCCGGTCTGATCGGCGTTCCAGGTCATGAGCACAAGTTCCGCCATGCGGTCGGCAACATCGGGATACTCCGCGGCGTCGGCGGGAATCGTCACGTCCCAGGAGAATTCCTTCCATTCTGTTTCGAGTTTGAACGAACGGATCTGGTTGAAATGCTTGCCATTGTGTCCGGTCGGGGCCCAGATGCTGACTCCGCCCAGAATGCCCATCGGCGCGCTGGCTTTCGCCCAGAACGAGAACGTGTAAATTTTTCCCGCTTCGATCGGCAAAGAACGCGATTTGACGCCCCAAACGCCTTTTTCACGCGCGGGCAAGTCCATCTCCAAGCTCTTCTCGCCGTTGAGGAAGTTCTGCCCGCCGACGATCCGGAGCGGGAGCGACAGGGTCTCGCGGAGGTTCAGCCAGTGCGAAATCCCGGCCACGCCATTTTCAAAGTCGCCGTTCGGCAGAAGATTCGCTTTGAGCTGTTCCGGAGTCAGCTCATCCCATGCGGTATTGCGGACAAGGATTTTTCCGCCCTTGCCGGGATCCAGCGCAATGCGCACGAGAAGTTCCGTGCTCTCTTTCGCATAGTAATAAGCCGTCTGAGCCGCCCATGCATCCGTAAGGAGAATGGGGCTGTATGAATTCTTTCCGTTCGCCGTAAAAACAATCTGGATTTTCGGAAGTTCCGAACCGTCCAGTCTGCCTTCCCAGGAGAAGCGGTAGAACTTTCCGCCTTCGACAAAGACTTTTTTCGACAGACTGGTCCAGCCGCTGCCGGAGTAGTCGATCGAATAGCCTTCCGCCGTTTTCTTCCACGGGGTCTGCGGGTCCATTGCGAGTTCCGCCGCGGAAACACAAAACGCGGCGCCAATTGCGAGTGCGAACAAAGCCTTCTTCATTTTTTCTTGCTCCTTGCTTATTTCAGCTCCAGAACGCCGAATGCGGTCCGGTCGCTGTGATTGTTTCTGTTTTCACTCCAGATGAATTCCCGGGACGTCGTCTTCCCGGGAAGCGCGTCGTCGGTCTTCAGGTCGAATCCGAGCCGGTTCCCGAGTTTCGCGAGCGGAAGCGCAAGCGTCACCGTGTATCCGGCGGGATCGGAAACGACTTTGCACTCAAGGTCTTTGCGCGAAAAGCGGCAGCCGTCCCTGAACCAGGTCTCCACCTGCTTTTCCGGGGCGAGACGGGGAAGAACGAACACGCGGAACGTATCCGGCGTGTAAGCGCGCGAGTGCGCCGGAAGAATCGTGTCAGGATCGGCGTCGAAGAACAGTTCCAGACAATCCTGTTCCCACGGGCGGCGTCCGGCGGCGTCCGCTCCGGAGTTCGTCGAATCCTCGACACGGACCGTCAGAACGAGTTTGCCGTCCGCTTTCTTCATGCTCCATGTGAAGGGGAAGCCCGGACGCGCTTTCGTTCCGTCGAGAGAGATCGCGCGGCATTCCGAAACTTCAACCGGAACGCTGAGAACTCTGCCGTTGTGATAAAGCCGCAGAGCCGGTTCCGTCTTTGCGGACGTCTTGCGGAGCGGAAGTTCGAAATCCGCCGATTTTCCCGCGGGAACAACCGCGCGCACGCTTTTCGCTCCGGTGAATCCGTTCCCCGAAAATCCGACGATGACCGTCTGATCCGCGGCGGAACCGTTGCTTAAAGTCGCAAGCAGCGAATATTCGCCGTCGCGGTTCAGCAAACGCACCAGCGGTGACGCGCCAATCGGATTGTCCAGCAAGACGGAAAGCGTTTTCAGCTTTTCAAGGAACGCGGCTTCGGAAAGCGTTCCCGGGCGGAGATAATACGGAGTTCCGGTCAAAGGAAGCACTCCGGGTTTGACGGGGTTGCCGTAAACGTCGAACACCTGGAACGGTGAGAGATCGCCTTTGACGCCGTCGCGCTTCTGGTAGTGCCAGATCGCCGCGACCGGTTTGCCGTCCTTGCGGAACGCGTAGACGATCACCCCGTTCGGGAGTCTGTATTTCGCAAGCGGTTTCGCCGCCTCGAAGAAACGTGCCAGAGCGTTGTTGACGACGAAGTTTTCATTCGGGATCAGGTCTACCCAGGAGTCGCTGCTCTCCGCGCCTTCCGGGAAGAGCGAATTTCTGCTCCACACAGCGCCCTCTGAAAGAGAGACCGATTGTATGACGTTCTCGCCGAGGTCGGTCAGATAGCGCGCCGCGATATGTCCGGGGTTGCAGATGCCCTGATTGAGCGACTTGTCCGCCGTGTCGTAGAGATAATAGATTTCCGTGTTCCAGAGCGGCATGCCGCGGTATTCGCCGAGCGAATTGCGGAAGTTCGCGATATACGTGTCCGCCGGATTGACGGAGTTCAGCTCGCGTCCGGAATAGGGATGAAACGCGGCGATGTCCATGAACTTTCCGCCGCCGAGCGCCATGACGTCTTTGGTGAACGTATCGCCGGAAACGCCGAAGTCGCTGGTGATGCACAGTCCGAGAATCTTCGCGGAGGGATCGACCTTCTTGACCTCTTCATAGACCGCCTTCATGTACGGGAAATAGTCTTCCGCGCTCATGACGCCGTTCGGCTCGTTGAACACCTCGTAGTAGCGGATGCGCCCCTTCGCATGAACGGCGAGTTTGTGGAGGTATTCGCGCCAGAGCTTCATATCCGGCAGGAAAACCAAGCCTTTGCAGTTGCCCCAGTTGTAGCTTTTATGCTCGGCGGGATGTGCAAACGGTTCCGCCCATTCGGGCCAGCTGCGGGTACGCCACTGCTTCTGCTGCTCATTCGCCGGACGGAGGAATCCGATGCGGCCGACGCAGCTCAGAACTTCGATTCCGTATTTTTCGAACTGTTTCAGGGAGTAATCCAAGTGACGGTAATCCCATTTTCCCTTTTCCGGCTCCATGAGATACCAGGCGGTGGATTCCACTCCGGCGTCATGCTCGCGGATGATGCGGCAGCCCATCTTCTGGAGATATTCCAGTTTTTTCTCCGCCGCGGCGTTGTGCGCCATGGTTCCTATTTTCGGTTTTTCGCCGTTCTGCACAATGCCGATTCCGCTGTTCAGACCAATGCAGAAATCGCGGTCGAAATCCCGTTTTTTCCGCTCGTATTTTCCGGTGACGGCGAAGTAGGCCGGAATGCTGTGGCCGATTCCCTCCGCGACGGCGGCTGCACAGTATGCGCCGTAAGGAAGGTTCCATTTCACCGGGATTTCACGGACTTCGCCGGGGGCGAGCCTGAGCTCGAACTTCCGCGGTTCCGCGCGGGTCCCCAGGAACTCTTCGGTTGCGCCGACCGTCACAGTTCCCTGCCACGGTTTGTCCGTGAAGTTTCCGGCTTTCAGTGTGAGAACGGCGGGAGTTTTGCCGTCCGAAACAATCAGCGGATCGGCGATGTTCAGCGCGAATTCAACCGTCTTCGCCGGAACGGATTTCGTCTCGAACAGCTGAATGTCGTCAATGTAAATGTCGCTTGCGGGAATGTCGCTGTTATTCACGTCCCGGAACTGGAGATGATAGAAGTACGGTGCGCCGTCCTTCGGTCCGGTCTTGAATTTGTATTCGCAATTCCGCCATTGATCCGTTGCTTTGACCCGGACCATCCACCCTTTCCAGTTGTTTTTGACGCTGTACGGAACCGCGAAAAGCTCTTGTCCGTTCTTCGCGGTGGACCGTATTTTGAAGCGGAACGTGTATTCCGTATCCGCCTTCAGCGGGAACTGTCTGGAATGAAGTTCAAAACGGTTGGCGTGCGGATTACGGATCCGGAGAACCTGTTTGCCGTCGGCGGCGGGGTCGGCGACCGTTTCGAGCGGGAAAAACTTCTGTTCCGGATTCGTGTCGAACCGGAGATTCGTACGGATGCCATATCCGGCGGTTCCAAGTTCAAACGACCCGTTCGGAACCAGATTCTGCGCGGAAAGCAGACACGGCAGCGCACCAAGCGCAAAAAGAAGACGAGGTTTCAGCATTTTCATATCCTTATGTTCAGCGGTTTGGAAGCCAGTAGATGTCTCTTGCAGAGGACGGAGAGAAAAGCGGCCACGAATGGCGTCCGACGTGACCGTCGAAGAAGAGCACGTTCGCCGTATTTCCCGGATGTCTCCACGCTATGCCGGTTCCGGAGGGTTCCTTCGTATCCATGCTGGCGGAGAAATAACCGTTCGATGCATACGGGGCAATGCTGTTATACATGGAAATGGCGCCGGCATTGCACGCATCCGCAATCGCGATTTTATTCGAGGGAGACTTGATTTTCTTCGTGTCGTAAGCTACTGTATGGGCGTTCCAGATCGTATCTGTAATTCCCCAGTGTTCGTATCCGGTTCCATTCATTCCTCCTTCATCGGCAGGTTCAATGTTCATTCCGAAAGCGAATTGCGGCATTCCGATTCCAATCCAGCCTTTGTCACCGGGAGAATTTGCGAATTCCTTGGCGGGACCTCCGTTCAGAGCCCAGTTTGCATCCGGGCAGATGAAATTCCGCGGATAGCGCGGCGGCGCCTGCAGCGGATTCCATGTCGAACCCTTGTAAATTTTCAGATACTCCATAAATGTCTGATGCTGATACCAGGAGAGCGTCACCGTCGTCGTTGTTCTGAACGGAAGATAGAATCCTTCAAAGTCGTTGGTGTAGAGATTCGTTGCGATTCCGAACTGCTTGTGAATCCCGGCGCAGGTGATCGCCCGGGCGGTTGCGCGCGCCTTGTTCAGCGCGGGCAAAAGCATGCCGGCGAGGATGGCGATGATGGCAATTACCACGAGGAGCTCTATGAGGGTAAATCTGCAAAATCTGCCTTTGACGTCTGGTATGAAACGGTTCCGTCTGTTGAATTTCATAGTTTCCGCCTTTCGTTGGTTTGTGTTGTTTCCAGTCTGAGTTTTGCCGGAGATGAACATGTCTCCGGCGTTTGAAATTTCCGTTCTCACAGTTTCAATGGCTCCTCTCCTTTATTTTATGGCTGCAAAACGTTTTGTTCCGGATCCGGAAGCCTCGGCGGAACGGACCGCGAAATCGCCGCGCAGTGTTGCCATCGTGTGGCAGCCGGCGATTTCAACGTCGATCAGCGCGGCGTTCAGCTTCGGATCGGCATGAATCAGAACACGCAGAACAAACGGCGCATCGATTCCGAAAAGATTCTCCTTCGCATAATTGCGTCCGCAGTACGCCGTGTACGGAAGCGAAGAATAATTTGAAATTTCCGGCGTCATCTGCTCGCGGAAGGTCGGGACTTCCGGCGGGCATCCGGCGGAACTCCACTGGGCGCGCGCCTTCGCCGGGTCGATCCGGAACTCGCAGCCTTCGCCCTCTCCCGTGAAGCGGATTGCAAATGCCCCCTTCGCCGGATCGATCCGGAACTCAAGGAGCGTATCGCCCGCGGCGGCGACCGGCGTCTTCTCCGAGAAATTCTCCGCAGCGCCGAACTCCGGAAGCGACTCCGCAACCCAGCGTTTTCCGACATTGCCGTTGCCGAGCGGAACCATTTCGCGGAGCATGAGACAGCTTCCCCAGCCGATGCCGTTCATCCAGCCGCCTTCGATCATGCGCCCGTCCCGCCATGCGGAATACATCGGAACGGAACTGCCGTCGTAGGGATCGCGTCCCTCCTTGACGAAATCGATCCATTCCGCATCGCCCTTGCGGCGTCCGAAGAACGCGGAGAACCCGACTGCGAAATACTCCCAGCCGTCCAGCTCGAAACAGGTCGGACAATCCAGGCAGTTCCGGGCGAAACTTTCCATGCCGTGCGGCGGGAATCCGCGCTGAACCAGCGTCCAGTCTCCCGGATGATCCGATTCCCAGACGCCGTCCTGAATCAGATGAAGGCGTCCGTCCGGCTGAACGAAGATACTCGGATTTTCCAGATAATGAATCAGGCGGTCGGCGCGGGTGAAATGAACGCCGTCTTCGCTCGCCGTGTAGCTTGCGCCGCTCGGAAGAAGGGTTCCGATTTCGCCGTAGCGGAATTCGCCCGTGCGCCCGGTGTCCGCGAGATTGCGGAAGAAAAGATGCTTCACCGTCTGCGGGTACGGAACCTGACGGTCCGTATGCCAGCCGAACGAGAGATGCAGCTTGCCGTCGAAGACAAACGCGTTGCCCGTGCCGACCGTCTGCCACTGGGAGTCGATTTCGACGACGGGCCCGTGGTCGATCCAGTCGCGCAGGTTTTCGCTGCTCAGATGCCAGAACTCATGCGCGCCGCGTCTGACGCGGGAACCGTGATGGCGGCGGTCCATGAGATAGAAGATGTGGAAGCGTCCGCGGAACTGCGCGACGACCACGTCGCCGACCCAGGTATTGAAACCGAACGGGGTGTAGAACTGAATCGAAGCATCCCGGCGAACCTCTTTCTCCGAAAAGCTCACGCCGGAGAGATCGTTGGTCATGCGGTAATTCGCGAGCGCGGGCGAAGAGATGCCGAAGCAGACATGGCGGCCCTCGTAACAATGGAAGGAACGGCCGAACGGGAAATCGCGGTCCATGACAATTCCGTCGCAGAGAATCTGAAAACAGACGCCGTCGTAAAGGACCGCGAACTCGTGCTCCGTCTCCGGGTCGCCGGCGAGGGAGATCGGGAAACCTATGCGGTAACGCTCTCCGGGTGCGTCGTTCTCCATGCGCAGATCCGCTTCCAGCACGCGGCAGGAGCCATCCGGAGCGGTGCAGGAGAGATAATTCAGCACACGGCGATTGAGATGTTTTTCGTCCTCCCCGCACTGCGCTTTATCGGCGATCCGGAGCGCGAAGCCGGAAGCGTGACTCACAAGAGCGCCGGAGAGCTCCGCCGGTTTTGCACGGAAGCAGAAGAGAAACGCCGGGTCGAAGACCTCGTTTCCCCAGCTGCGGGAATCCCATTTCACCTTGCTGAAATCGTAATGCCGAACCGTCTGAATAATCATAAAATATCTCCTTGTTTCCGGAGATAACATAACACCATGCAAACGGCTTTGCTATCGAAAACGGGGATTTTTTATAAGATTCGGGGACATTTTTCTTGAAAAAGCGGAGTTTGCGGGATATTTTTCTTCAAAACAGGAGGTTTTTATGCAGGAATGCAGACTGATGGACGAGTCGCCCCAGATTCTCTACCGGAACTACCGGAATCTGAAACTGGACATTGCGACGGAGAGCGGGAATTTTGAATTCAACTGCGAGTTCGTGTGCCCCTCGCACAGCTCGTTCCGGGAAACGGAGGAATACTATCATCCGGATCCGCCCATTTCACGCCTGTTCGTCATCGAAACGGGGTGCGCGGAAGTCACGATGGACGGAGTCTGCACAAGACTTGAAAAAGGGGATATTGCGTTTCTTCCCGCGGGACATCCCTTTCAGGCGGTCTATCATCCGGGTCTCATCTGCAAGGCGGAGCATGTGCACCTGCACGACGGGCTCGGTTTTGCGCTCGGACCGGAGCTGCCGGGAATGCGGAAAATCTGGAAACCGGAACTGTTCGCCGCGCTCATCGCGGCATTTCACACGCAGCCCGATTTTGCGGCGCATCCGCTGATCGTTTCGGCGATTCTGCTTCTTACGGAACCGCTGTTCCGCCGCGCGGCGGAACGGCTCAACGTCCCGCCTTTCTACCGGAAACTCATGACCGAACTCAACCGCCGTCCGCCCGCCGCATTGCGCCTGAATGAACTGGCCCGTGAATTCGGGCTCACCCGTTCCGCTCTCGGGAAAGGGTTCCGGCGGCATTTCGGACTTGCTTTCAAAGAGTATCAGAAAACGCTGCTGCTGACCAAGTCGCGGAGACTGCTCCTGAACCGCGAGCTCAGCATCTCGCAGGCGGCAAATGAACTGGGATTTGAACAGGTGTTCTACTTTTTCGAGTTCTTCCGCCGCGCCTCCGGTCTCACTCCGATGGAGTTCCGCAGACGAAGCGGAAAACTCTGATTTCAGCGAATCCGCAGAATTCCGGAACTCGCTTTCGGCAAATCAAGTTCAAACGCATGTTGCGTCCGCTTCCGCACCGGAACCGGCTTGCCCGCATATTCCGCCGAGACGGGCTCCCGCGGCAGAACGGCAAGCAGCGTCGTCTTCATTCCCGCCTCGCCTCCGATGACAAGCTCCGCCGTCATGCCGGATTCCGCTCCGCATGCAAACGAACGGCGCAGAACGTCGTAGCCGGAAGTCAGCGTCCCGGGCGCGTAATACGCCGCGTGAAAGTTCAGAACCGGAGCCGAAAGCGCGGAAAAGTGATGCCAGCCGCAGCCGCGTCCGGAACTGATGGAGAACTGTTCGTAACAGGCGTAGGAAGCGCGGACTTCCCGCTCCCACAGACGGAGCGCGGTTTCCGCGATCCGCCAGGCGAAACCGGAACGTCCGTCGTTCAGCGCGGTCTTCCAGAAGAACCACTGGTAGGGCATCCAGACACACCCGTTCCAGTAGCCGTCCGCGCGCCAGTAGGGCGCAGAGCGGTCAACCGTGGAGAGTCCGGCGTCGCTCCAGCAGTGCTCCGGCGACGAGAGACGTTCCCAGAGCGATTCCGCCTGTTCCGGAGTGACCGCGCCCGCCTCAAGCGGCATGACGCCGTCGAGTCCCATATTGAAGTTCACCCCGGAGCCGTGACGGTAAATTCCGGTCGGGTTCCCCGCTCCGTCGTGGTCGACGTAACCGAAATAGCCCGACTCCGCATCCCACGCATGCTGCTGAAGCGAGGCGGAGAGATCGCGGATATCGGCGTCGTAATATCCGGCGTCGTCCGTTCCGAGCTCCGCCGCGAGCATCCGCAGCATCTTTGCGCAGCGGATCACATGCGAGGTTCCGACACACGGGATCACGCTCAGATGTCCGGGGTGCGCGGCATGCTGAGGCGGATAGTCGTCCCAGCCGCCGGTGTTGTAGAAATAATCCCAGGTGCGGATCATCGGCTCCCGGCTTCCGCGCCGCGTGGTCGAACGGGGGTCGTGTCCGGCGAGATAATCGTAATACTGTTTCAGACGCGGATAGAAATATTCCAGCAGAGCGCGGTCGCAGGTGCGGTTCCAGAGCTCGAAAAACAGATAAATTTGAACAGGAACGGGCGTGCCGTGCAGAACGAACGCGTTGTCCGGATTGCCCGGATCGGTGGTGTACGCGTTCAGGTTTTCGACTGCCCGGAGCATGTCGATCTCCATCAGTCCGAGCCCGATGAATCCGGAATCCCAGGTGTAAAGCGAATTCCAGCAGCGTCCGGGCGTATGGTGACGCACGAACCGTCCCTCCACATATGTCGGGTAGACCACATTCGTAAGCACGACCGAGCTCATGCGCTCCTGGCTGAACGACATGGGCGATTCAGGAATCCTGAGATAGCTGTTCCGCGCCGCGCGGCAGTGCTCCGGCGCACGCTCAAACGGGAACGCCAGACGCTCCGCAAGCTCCGTCTCCGAACCGTCCGCGACAATCGCGTAAACGGTTCGCGACGCCCCCGCCTCCACGCGGACCGGCTGAAGGAAGATGTCGAGATGGCAATCCTTTCCGCCCCGGTCGCCCCATGTTCCGAGATGCGGCATGTGGACGCCGTCCTTGTAAAGCAGAATGCTGTTGAAATCATCGACCGCGTACCGCCGGGTGAAGGCGTCGGGGAAATCCCAGCGGACACCATACGCATGCGGCAGCCCCGGATAGCGGATGATCCGGCTGTCCGGCAACGCTCCTTCGCTGAATTCCGGACGCGGGGAAAGAGCATCGCCGAAGAACTCCGGCTCCTGATCCGCAACGGAGAAAACGTCGATTTTGAGTTCGGAATCCGTCTCCGCAAAGAACGTTTCACCCGAAAAATCCTCCATGAGACGGTATGTTTGAAACGCTCCCTCCCCGCAGAGCTCAAACGTTCCGAGCGACGTCCGCAGCAGAGCTTTTCCCTCAACCGCCGCGCGAAGCCAGAGCGTCCCGTGCGCGGAAAGGGAAATCTCCGCTTTTTCCCCGGGCTTCAGACGGTACGCGGAGCCGTCGACCACACCGTCCATGCGCACTTCTCCGGGCTTCAGACAGTCGAAGACGAGTCCGTTTCCGGAGAGAAGGTGCGGTTTCGCGTACGGCGCATTGCAGTTCAGCGGCTTCCCGTCCGGCACGAGGGAGGAGAGAAAGTGGAGCGCGAAATCGGTATCGAGCTCCGAATGATTGACGCACTCGCAGGCGATGAGGCGGGAATGGGCGTCGATTTCCGCGAATGAAACGTCGCAGTAGACACGGTCTTTCCATTCGAGCTGCTGACGGTAGCAGTAGTTTTTTAAATCGGGGGAAACGCTCCACGGCAGATATCCTGCGGGCCGAAGGGCGTCCGGCACGGCAAGCTGTCTGCGGTAGATTGCCGGAATAACGGTGAAGTCAAACCGAGTTCCGCGTCTGTGGTCGGCGATGTGCGAGATTCCGAAGAACCGTTTCCCGTACGGTCCCCATTCGGGGAGCGAAAGATCATGTGTTCCTGCGAGTGCGTTGTAGTTCATATTACCTCATTTTCGTTCCAATGCGATTCCGGTCAGCGATAAAGGCGAAAGAGTGATACGGCACCCTTCCGGCGTATTTTCAAACGCTGCGGAAACGACCTTCACCGTATCCGGTTTGGACTCGTTGTCCGCCTGCGGTCCGGGACCGGTCAGCGTTTCGGCTTTGACCGCCTGAAAACCGGGAATCTGAAGCAGCATTGTTTCCGGCGCAAACGAACGGTTGATCACAACGGCGGCAAGCCGTTTTCCGTCCGCTGAGCGCGAAACGGTTGCATCGGTTGCGCAAAGTTCCGGAACAAAACGGGTAACTTTCACATTCCGGAAAAACATTTTTCCCTTGCCCGTTCCCTGGCGCCGCGCCTTAACTGTCAGTTTTTCCGCATCGAAACGCGGAATGTAATCCGCCGAGACGTTTTTCCAGTCTGCGGGAAGCGTTCCGGGAGTTCCGGCGGCGGAACGGGTTGCCTCCCAGCCACGCGCATCGCTGAGTTCCAAAGCGGCGCCCCGGCTCAACACCATTCCTTCCGTTTTCACCTCACCGGTGATGCGGTAGCCGCAATTCGGCGAAATGTTCGGAATGAGCTTTTCCGCATGAAAGAAGTTGTCCGGCTTTTTGTCATCGGAGAACTCCACTTCAAGCACTCCGTCCGGATGCTCCGTGATCTTCGTATCCGGAGCTGCGAAGCATTTCCACGCCTGTGCGGGCAGAATGTTCTTTTCAAGTTCCGCCTTTGACAGTTTCCGGGCTTCCGCATAACGGTTCTGAAGATGATCGCCCGTAATTTCCGGAGTCAGGAGTTCATCAAGCAGATAGCGGCCGAACAGCTGCATTGCCAGATAGTTCGGACGCTTCACATAGGGAGCCTTGCGTCCGCCTACCATTCCCCAGCCCTCGTTGACGAACTGCCAGTAATGCGCCGTGAAGAATTCCGGCGTGTAGCAGAACATCCGCAGCCATTCCGCATTCAGAAGCGCGCTGGTCAGATTCCGATGCGATTTGACATCGGAATTGAATTCCGTATTGGCAAGTTTGAGCTCTTTGACGCCCGCATCGGCGGCGTACGCGCGGCAGCTCTCAATGGTCTGGCGGAAATGATTCCGCTGCTCCAGAAACACGCCATGATAACCCGCGGGATCGTAAGTCCGGACGGGGGTGTACTGGTGCGGCGTAAGAAAATCAAAGCGTTTCCCGATGACTTTGAGAACTGGAAGATCCCATGCCCGCTGATTGAATTCGCCAGGTTCGTTCAGGACAACGCCGAGCTTGATTTCCGGATCGACCGCCTTCATAGCCTTCTGAAAAGCAAGATAATCCATTCCGTACTTTTCCGGAGTGATCCACTGTTTCGGCTTGACATAGAAGTTGCCGTGGTAGCACTCGTTGCCATATTCGAAATACCTGACTTTGTAGGGCGCGGGATGTCCAAGCTCCGCGCGGCGTTTCGCCCACGGATGCGCATCATCGGCAGGAGAATTCAGGAATTCGACCAGCTCGGCGGCCTCCTCCGGAGAACCGCGGAAACCGGAAATGGAAAGAATCGGCATCATCGAAGTCGCTTCACAGAGATTCAGGAATTCCATCAGCCCGAGCACCGGCTTGCGTCCTTCCAGTCCTGCGGCGACCTTCCAGTTGAACGTATGTGTTGCACCGCAGCCGCCGGGATAACGCTGTGAAGCAAATCCGGATTCCTTCAGCAGCTGGACAAGTTCCGGAACAACCTTATGTGTACGCGGAACCACCAGTCCGTAGCCGTCACCGTAACCGAGCTGGTTGACGCCCAGAAGTTCCCGGCGGACGGGGATCGGTTTTTCCGATGTGATGCGCAGTTGCGAATCGCCGAAAACAGGAAGAAATGCAGACAGCAGGAGAAGCGCCGTCACTTTTTTGCAGCCGTCAAAAAACATCTTCAAACCTCCTCACATTTCATACTGATTGTAAATCATTTCCTTGAACTCGTACTGATCGACAAGTCCGGTCCGGTTGACTGAAGTGACATGTCCGTCTCCACAAAGCAGCCCGACGCGTCCTTCGTGGCGCAGATGAACTCCGCTTTTGTAAGATGAGCCGCGGCGGAAATAGAACACGCACCACTGCCCGCGCAAATCTTTTGAGGTTCCGGCGGTGTTTGCTGCAGTGTCCGTCATCAGCGGAATCTGCGACGCCGAAGTGTACTTGATGTCGCAATTCGGAAACTTCAGCGACTCCAGCCGGATACTGACTCCGTCATCCGGCGGCTCACCGCCGTAGCCGTGGTTGTAGCCGTAGGTGCAGAACTCGCGCTGCAGAGAATTTTCGAGATAGTAACTCGGACAGCGCAGAAACACCGAATTGTCACGCTTGTTTGTGCTTGCCGTTCCGTTTCCGGCGGAAGTAAGCAGCCCGGCGTCGTAAAGCCGCGCATAAAGATAAGCGCGCCCTTTCGTATACTTGTGCACCGCGGGAAGATTTCCGTCGAACGCATTGGCGTAGAGCACAAGCAGCGTTCCGCACTGTTTCAGATTTCCCATGCAGTTTATTGCCTGAGCCTTGTTCCGCGCCTTGCCCAGGGCGGGCAGAAGCATGCCGGCAAGGATGGCAATGATCGCAATTACCACAAGAAGCTCTATAAGCGTAAACCTGTATTTTCGTCTCAACATCTTTTTTCTCCTGTTTGTTTGATGTTTTTCCGGCTGCGCAACCGTCTTTCTGCTTATAATTATACACCATAACGGAAAAAACGGCAACAGGTCTTTTGCACTTTTTGTTATCATTTTCAAGAAAGATATTATCATTTTCCGTTTCTCCGAAATTCGGAAGGAGACAAGCCGCATTCCGACTTGAAACTGCGGCAGAACTGCATCGAATTCAGAGCGCCGACGTTTTCCGCAATCTGCTGTATGGAAAGCTCCGTCTGCAGCAGAAGCGATTTCGCCGTATCCAGCTTCAACCGGGAAAAATACCGGTGCGGCGAAACGGAAAGCGATTCCTGAAACAGATGCTCCAATGTGCTGCGCGACGTCTCCAGTTTCTCCGCAATCTCCGCAATTGTCAGACGCTGCGAAATGTTCGCCTTCATAATCGAAAGAGCCCGCTCCAGCAACGGCGGATAACGGCGCTCGACCATCCCGGCCAGCTCCGAAAGAAGACGGAACGCCAAAGTCGAAAGCCCGATGTAATCCAGCTCCTCGCGGACGCTGAGTTTGCGCTCAATCTCCAGAAGAAGATTCAGAAACGCCTCGCTGTCGCGGAGCTTCACGGTCAGTGGATCGACCAGTCGCAATTCGGTTGTCAGGCTCTGCACAAGCGGTCCCGAAATTCCGATACTGATTTTGCGGCAGTTGCCCTCCGGCGCACAATGGAACGCGGAATCTTCGCCGCAATGAATCAGAGCGACCTCCCCCGGAGCGGCGGAATAGGTTTTGCCGCGCGCCTCGCAGACAATCCGTCCTTCCAGCGGCATTTCTATTGCAAAACGGGTGTAGTTCTTGTGTTTGAACCCCTCGCCCGGCTTCAGGACCGCGCGTTCCACGAACGCCGGCCAGAGCACGATCGAAGCGGGAAACTGGACTCCCGCTCCCGCAAATGAATTGGAAAACCACGCGGAAACGCGGGTCTCGCGGGAAAACAAACGTTCGCTGTAGACATCGCTCATCGGATACTCTCCATTTTTCCGGAAAACCGGGGTGCATGCTTCAGATGAAATATACACCCCGTTTTTCATTTTTCATCCGGAAAAATTATTTTCCGACGGAAAAAGTCTCCGGCGTCAATCCTCCAGCGTAACCGCAAGCAGAATCGGAACCGAACGGCCGGCGGAAATCACCTCAATGGATTTCAGTCTCGCCAGACCGCGCTGATCCATCACGCCAAGCGTCACTCCGCTCGCAGTGACGTCATTTTCCCAGGCGAAAATGTATCCGCCGACGCCTTTGCCCCACTGTCCGGGTTTTCCGGCGGGCCATGCGGGAATCGCCAAAGCCTGCGGCTGATCGTACAGCATATCCGCATCCGGAGAAACCTTCCACGCGGAAACCTGAACACGGTCATAGACTTCAATGTCGCGGGTCTGCCCGTCCTCGAAATGAAGACGGTAGGTCAACGCCTTTCCGCCTTCCGGATAGCTGAGTCCGTGCAGGAAATAAATCCGTTTGCACTGCCGGTCGACCGGAATCACAATCCGTTCCGGATACTGCGGACGCGCCTTGCCTTTCAGCATGATCATCGAATATCCTTTTTCCCCGGACGGCTTCGCAAGACTAAACGGAACGCCGCGCAGCATCACTTCTCCGGACGGAATCCGCCAGACGTCGCCCGGCTGCTTCTCCGGCTCCTGATCGTTGCCCGGCTGGTTGCAGAGCGCATCCAGGTGCAGCGGCGTACACTTTCCGGGAGAGAAATCGCGCCGCTTCAGAGCATCCGGACGGAACTCTCCCGGAGCCGGAGCGGCGGGAAGAGTCTGCGCGGGGGAAAGTTTTCCGGAAACCGGCCATTCGCAGTCCGTCTCCGCGTACGGAGGGAGCTCAAGACGGATCCGGACCGCTCCGGCGTCGGCGTTCACCTTGTAAACAGGCTGATACGCCGCGGAATCGCGGACAATCTCAGCAAGGGTTCCGTTCACCGTCATCCGGACGGGACGGACACGCGAAACGATACGGATCGTCTCCGGCTCCGGACAGAAAAGCGAAATCTCCGCAACCCGTTTTGCCCGGTCATACGTTCCCCCGGTGATAAGGGCGCGTCCCCAGCCGCCAAGCCAGACGGGGTCGTTTTGCGCGATCACGTGCGGCATGGCGTTGATTCCCAGCGGATAATTGCTGCCGCGCAGGAGAGCGGCCATCTTTTTCCAGAGCGGTTCCAGTCCGCCGCGCGGAGGAACGGGACTGCGGAAATCGACACGCAGGAATTTTTCCATGATTCCCCGCACGACGTCTCTGTCCGAAGTCGTGAACGCGAGGAATTTCAGCGTGTTCCATGCATTGGCAATGCCGTTCACATTTTCAAAAGCGAGGATCGTTTCAAGTTCGGACCAGGCGGGGACATTGGCGCGGAAATCGCGAATCCATTCCCGGCTTTCCGCCGGAAGCGTGCAGAGAAGAGTTTCGAAGAACGGATTGTCATAAGTCAGACATCCGGCGTTCTGAAACGGCGCCTGGTTCCGCGAATTTCTCCAGTTTCCGGCACGGAGCCCGTGGTTGTCCACACCGATCAGCCAGCCGAGATGCCCCTCCGACTGCGCCGAGTCTCCGGTATTGTGGAGATGCGCGGCAAACGGCGGGATGTTCCTGTTAATCAGCGCGGCGGTCGTCGCATTCTGCCGCGCGGCAAGATACCGCGCCCGGTCGGCAAGCGCACGGTCCTTCATTCCGGACGCCATGTGATACATGTGATAGAAGGAACGGAAGCCGTCGCCGTACATGTCCCCCGCGATAATCAGACCGCTTGTGGTGGTGTTCATTCCCGGAACCTGCCAGATCTGGCACAGTTCGACTCCGGAGAAAAACTCCCGGATCCGCTCCCAGTGAGCTTCCACGCGATCCCAGCGTCCCTGATAGACCGCCTCGGCGTAAGGCGTCTGGAGCAGCTGCATGTTGAAACAGGTCATATCGCCCTTCATCGGGAAGCCGTGACGGAATGCGCGCCAGCCGGCGCACCAGCCGGAGCGTCCCGTCGACGGGTCGATCAGAAGATCCGGTGAGAGGAACCACGGGGAGGAATGACAGCGGCCGAAAACCTCCTCCGCATCGTCCACGCGGTCGCGCTGACCTGAGAGAGGCAGGAGATCCAGGAACTTTTTCGCCTCCGGCGTCATGAGGTTGATTCCGGAAAAAAGCCCGGCGTACCAGTCGAGCGCGGAGCAGGTCCGGAACTCCAGACTCTTCTCGCTCAGGATGAAACGGTTGAACTCCGTAATCATCTTCTCCTCGCCCGAAGGCTTCAGCACCACGCGGTCCAGCATGTCCGGGAGAGGAAGCTCAAACGAAAAAGAGGTTCCGGGAACCGTCCGGAAGAAGCCGAACTTTGTCGTGCAAAGCGGATCCGAAAGCGGTTTGTCCGGCTGAAAATCCATCAGATCCGGCATCGCCAGAGTATACGCGGGAACCATCGGGACATACGGAGTCGCATCCGGAAGAAGACGGACCGCTTTTGCAATGCGGCTGACAATGCGGACCTTTCCCGTCCGCATCTGAAAGAACTCTTCCAGATCGAGCGGGAAATAATTCAGGGCGGCGGCCATCCGGCGGCACTGAGCGAGCTCCTTTTCCGGAAGGGTTTTCCAATTTTTGCCGTACTCCGCGGGCTGCACGGAGGCTCCATGCAGCGGCGCGGCGGCGAAGAAACCGATCCCGCCGCGATTGCGGATCAGAAGTCCGTTCTCTCCGCAGGCGGCCGAATCCGGAAGCTTTCCGAATGTCACGAGAACGGGAATTTTCGGCGCGCCGTTTTCCCAGAGAAGGAGAATCCAGTTTTCCGTCAGCTCCTTTCCCGAAAGCGTTTCGCCCGGACGGAAGAGTTTCACCTTCCCGTTGACCGCGGCGGCAAACGCGGACGGAGCGACCGGGCTTTTGAGCGTGAGATCCGAAATTTCAACCGAACCTTCATCCGTCCGGAAGAGAAGTCCGGGAGCAAGCGAACTCCAGTAGACGTCCATGAATCCGTATTTGCCGGTTCGCAGATTTTTCAAACGGACCGTCCGTTTCGAATAGGTCCAGGAGCCGTCCTGAAGTTTGAAGTCGACCGGAATGAACCCTTCGGGGCGGAACGAGATCTCCCAGTTGAAGTTTTTGTTTTTATAAAGCTGGAATTCGCTGGCGGAATCGATCCACATGGAGGTGTCGCGCGCATTTGTTGTCAGCAGAGTGTGCCAATTGCCCGAGAAACCGAAAACGCCGCAGCTGCGGAGGCTTGCTCCCGGCTGAAGCGCACCGGATTCCGCGCTTTTCCGGCGGAACCGCCGCATCACGGCTTCGCACTCCCGCGACATTGCGGCGGCGTCCGGATAATCGCCGGAACGGTATGCGGACTCCCAGCGGGAGAGACGCGAAGAGAGTTCCTTGAGCGGCGGTTCCGCGTTTTCGGGAGACAACGTCTTCGCGACCGTCCACGCCCGGAGTTCACGGCGCAGGGAGAGCAGTTCCGAACCGAGACGCAACCGCTCTTCCGCGATCTTCTTGTAAAGCTCCGCCGCGCGGTCAACGTCGGAGAAGGTCACCGCCGTGTCGTCGGGGAACTGTCTGCGCACGGCTTCAATGCGGGCGATCTCGTCTTCCGCCGAACAGGGGAGCCCGGCCCGGGTCAGGGTCTCCGCGCCGATACGCCAGTCGGTGTAACGGGCTTCCAGTTCGGCGCGGCTCTTCTTAACGCGGTCCGGAACCCAGTCGGGCAGATAATTCGGAGAAAGGATCGTTCCCAGAACCTGCGACGAGAGCCCCAGGAGAAACTGTTCCATTGCATCCAGTTCGCGGTTTCGCTGTTTTTCCGGCATGTCGGGCAGTTTCGGACGGAGCGTGTACCAGCGGTTCAGATTCTTCCGCAGGCGGTAGGGATGAAAACCGTAACGCCCGAGCGCAAGAAATCCGAGGTCGGTCTGACGCATCCGGCGGACATATTCCGGAATCTTCTCATCGCACTTGAGCTCCAGTTCCTTTTCAACCGAAACATCCTTCACCCAAAGAGTTCCGGACGCGTAATGCAGTCCGACAATCAGATTTCCCGAATTGTCCGGCAGATAATCCGGAATCCGCGCCGTAAACCGGACATCCGTCCAGTCAAACGCCCCTTTCAGCGGGACCGGCTTTCCGAGCGGATTCCATTTCCCGCCCTCCCGCGTAAACAGAGAAAACACAACGCCGTGCATCGGATGCTGTTTCTCCCCGATGTTTTCCCCCTTTATCTTGGCGCGAAAGATGTAGAGTTCGCCCGGACGGGCCGGGAACCAGAGGGTCGCGGAGGAGTAGCCGTCCGGCTTCGCATTTTCAAATTTCATGCAGCCGTCCCGGGTTCCGGCTCCGCCTTCCAGACGCCAGCGGACGTTTGCGGAAGCCTCCTGCGGCCAGAGAACGCGCGGCGCTCCGAAGAGCGGAAGCCACAGCAGCGCGCAGACCGCCAAAATCAGTTTTTTCAAATTCATGCTTCTCTCCGGAAGAATTGTCAGTCAAGCTTCGTCATGCGGACATTCCGGACATTCAGTTTCCCTGCGACATTGAAGAGCCCGATGATGAGGTTGCCCGAAGTCCCCTTGAACTCCGCGGGGATTGCGACATTGCAGGTGACCGGAAGCCAGTCGAATGTGCCGGCGAGCTCGATTTTTTCGCCAAGCTGCCGCCACTTGCCGTCAACCTCAATGAAGACGCCAAGCACAACTCCGTGGGATTCATGCTGTTTTTTCCCGATGTTCTCCCCCTTCATCTCTGCGGTGAAAACATACTTTTCTCCGCTCCGGAGGGGCATCCAGCGGATCGCATCGGGACGCTCCGTCATACCGGAGCTGACGAGTTCCAAAGAGCCGTCCTCCAGCACTTTTGCGGGGCCTTCCATCCGCCACTTGAGCGGCGCGTTTTCCGAACACGGCAGAATCGTCTGCGGTTCCGCCGCGAAAAAGTTCAGCGAAGTCATTGCGGTCAGTGCGAGCATCAGAGTTGTCTTTTTCATCATAAAATCTCCTGTTTTGGTTATTTCAAACGTCTGAATTGAGAATCGGTAACGGGTCCGGAACCGAGTGAAACGGAAAAGACGGCTCCGCTTTTTTCGATGCAGTTCACCTGCCGTCCATGAAGCGGAACCCAGCGGTATCCTGCACAGCCGTCCTGGTTCCAGAATGAATCGCCCGGATACTGTCCGTCGGCAAGACGCGGCAGAGCATAGGCGACATTTCCGGCTCCGGTTGCGCCGCTCCATCCGGCTTCCGCCATGATCAGCGAACCGTTCATGATCCGCGAGACACGGATATGTTGTTCATAAAATCCGCTCCCCGATGCATCCCGGTTCGTCCAGCCGCCGCGCAGACTTCCCCACGACGGATCCGACGGCGTGTAAATCCACGCGGTCGGCATATAGTTGGATGAATAGCGCTGGGTCGACGGCAGACTTCCGGAAAAAGAACTGTAGTCGGATGGATTTTCGGAGACCGCCGGACAGAAAAACACGCCGCGCGGCTTTTCAAAATCAATCGACTGCTCGTCCATATAAACAGGACGCGTCACCATGCCGGGTCCGGAAACCTTCAGGTAGGTGCTGATCTGCCAGGAAATTCCGTGATAACCGTACGTTCCGACAAACGACGGCATGTAGTCGTCATTGTCAAGATTGTACATGGCAATTCCCGAGAACACCTGTTTCATGTTTCCGGAACACGACGTGCGCCCCGCCGCGGTTCGCGCCGCGCTCAATCCCGGCAGGAGCATTCCTGCAAGGATCGCGATGATCGCAATCGTTATGAGGAGTTCTATAAGCGTAAACATGCGGGATTTATGTATAAAGAATGTTTTTTTCATAAAGCAGCCTTTCCTTTGCAGTTTCAGCGGAAAATTCCGGTCAGAAAACGGTTGTCCTCGGCGATGCCCATTCCCCAGTAGATCCGCTCTTCCGAGGGAAGCGGAGCAAGGGCGATGATCAGCATATGCATTCCGCGCGACAGTTTCAGATAGCGTTTCACCTGGTTCTGCGGAGCTCCGCCCGGAGTCGGATTGAAAATCAGCGGACGGTCCGCACAGCGGAAGCGCATCGGACGGATTTCACGCTCCAGAAACAGGCGCTGGCGTCCGAACAGCATATCGCGGTCGTCGTGCAGCTCCTCCGATTCCGGATCCAGGTAGACCTGACACGAAGTCGGCGTGTTGAACAGAACGGTATAGACGCCGTCGGCTGGAAGCTCAAAACGGTAGCGGAGCACGATCTGCCCGCCGTTTCCGCGGAACTCCGGCGGGACATCCAGAGAGCCGGAAATCATCGGCAGGCGGATCGGCGTCCAGTTCTGTTCGCGCAGATTCACATGATACCAGTGCAGGTTTTTCTTCATGGAATACTCCGCCGGAACCTGAAACGCGGTCCAGTCCGGCTCCGGTGTGACATATGTTTTCACCGACGGGACAAGACGTTTCCGCAAGTTCAGAATCTGCTCCGTGAACGCCTCGATGGTCTCCGGGAAACGGAGTCCGCGGACTGCGCTTTCGCGGACGATGAGTTTGTGTCCGACCGGAGCGAGCCACTCCGCGGGAATGCCGTCCGGGTTCAGAATCCCGAGAATTGCGCCGGCGGTCGCGGCGGTGCAGTCCGTATCCATTCCGCAGTTTGCCGCATCGCAGATTGTTTTCCCGAAGTCTCCCCCGCCCGAAAGAAGCGCGAGAACCGTAAACGGGATGTTGATTTCAACGGAAGTCCGGAACTCCGTCGCATAGCGTTCGAACAGGAGATCCCGGACGGTTCTCCAGTCACGGTGTTTCTCCCAGAGTTCGCAGGTTCTGCGGATGGATTCGCCGAGCGCGGAATCTTCCGGCAGGAACTTCAAAGCCTCCGCTATGAGGAGATGCAGATCATTGCAGGTGAACGCGCCGGACTCAAGGGCTGCGAAGAAAACCTCCGCATCCACTCCCGCTTCAGCGTGGTCGATGCAGGCATCTTCGCGGGCGAATTCCGCCGCAAGCTGAGGATTGCCCGGCGCAAGACACGCCCAGAGCTCGCTGCGGATCGCCGCGCCCATGCCGTCCGTAAAATGATTGTCGTAGACGCCGGACCAAGGCGGGCGGATTCCGAGCGAAAGGTTTTTCATTGCCACGGCATACTCGTCGACGTGGAAATTCATGTGCCTGAGCCAGATGTCCGCCAGAACGTCGCGGGAGATATCGACCTGTTCCATTTCATCCAGAGCCGCGGCGTACATCGCCTGAAGTTCCAGATCGTCGTTGGCGATTGAGCCTTCCGGCACCGGGTCATAGAAGGTCAGGCGGTTGACGACCGGGAAGCCCTCGTAAGGCCCTCCAAGCGTTCCGCCGATGTTCTTCCCGTGCCAGCAGCCGAGAATCTTTTTCCGTAAAATTTCTTCGTTCATGATGTACTCCCATCTGAAATATTTTTCCGTGATTCTGAAAATATTATAGCACAAAAGAGGTGAAACGACAATGGATTTCCGTATTTAACAAATGGACAACAGTACAAAAAATGAAACGGTTCCGCAGAGCGTCGATTGACAGAGCCGCTTTCGCCCTGTATATTAATTCCCATGGAAACGCAAAACACACAATCTCCCGATTTCAGGGAAAAACTGATCATCGGGGCCAGCTTTGAACGGCAGAAGGCGAAGCGGATCCCCTGGCGCAAAGATTTCATCGACCGCCCGGGCGTCCTCCTCACGGTCAGCGGAAACGGCGAAATCTTTTTCGAAGACGCTCACCAGAAGCTGACCGCAGGAGATCTTGTTCTGTACGATCCGCTTCCGCAGCACCTTTTCGCGGGGGAACCCGAATGGAATTTCTACTGGTTTCATCTGCCCGAAAGCATTCTGAAGGAATACCAGCGGACCCCGTACAACACCGAAGTTCCCGGAGTGCGGCTGGCGCATTTTGAAAAACAGGCGTTCTGCCGGATCCGGCTCGAAGTTCAGGAGGCGTACCTCCTTGCGCTTCAGCAGCCGCAGAACTGGGAAAAGCTCACGGAACTGCTGCTCCGCGTCATTCTCTGCCGGGCGTTCAACTGCATTGACTCCGGATTGCGGAAAATGGAATCTCCGCTGAACAACGCGCTTCCGCTTCTTACGAAGTTCGACTCAAAGCTGAACACGACGGAGCTGGCGCGGAGATGCGGAATGTCCCGCGCTCTCTTCTTCCAGGAATTCCGCAAACAGTTCGGCTGCCCGCCGAAGCAATACCGCAACAACCTGCTCATCACCAAGGCAAAAGGAATGCTCTGCTCCACCGATCTCCAGATTCAGGAGATCGCGGAAAAACTTGATTTCCAGGACAGTTTCTATTTCTGCAGGTTCTTTCAGGCTCAGACGGGACAGACTCCGTCCGTGTTCCGAGAACTGCACCGCTGGAAGCGTTCGTGGCGGAACCGGTAATCACTGAATCTGTATTGTGCGGGTCCAGAGAAAATCAGCGGAGGATTTCCGCTTCAGGGAAAGAGTCCAGTCGGAACCGCGCGAAACGGAAATCAGAAGATATCCATATGAATTCGCCTCCGCCCGCTGAAACAGTTCAGGATCAAGAAGACGCAGCAGGCTCTGCGGGACATCCGGCATGGGGTAATAACGCACCGGGGCGATGCCCTTCCGGACAGCGAACTGGGTCAGTGAAGCGGCGAACGACGACTCCGCCATTTCACGCGTGCATCCCTGCGGAACACTTGAGCGCCCCGCAGGATTCTGCGGCGGCTCGCCGTCCGGAAGACCCGCGCATCCGGCGAGGAACATCAGAGGAATCAGGCAAACAAAACGGTATTTCATCACAACCTGCGAGTGTTCAAAAGGGAATTGGTGGGCCCTGCCGGGCTCGAACCAGCGACCCGGTGATTATGAGTCACCTGCTCTAACCGACTGAGCTAAGGGCCCGTAAAAACACTTTATACTATATCACTATTCGGGAAGAACGCAAACTTCTTTTCAATAAATATTCAAGATTTTTCAAGACGAAAGAAAACTGTTCTTGATTTTTCCGGATTTCATGCAATATTTCAGAAAACCGGAGGTATCAACCATGACAGTCAGCAAACGCGTTCTTCTTTCTATTTCCATGCCCCTGCTCGCCGGGCTCACCGCCTGCGCACCTGATCTCTTCCCCGATCTGCCCGATGACGACACCTGCTACAACCGCGTCCAGGAGATCATTCAGATCACAAACGAAACGGCGATCAACACGCCCGAACTGCAGATGCAGCTCAATCCCGAACCCTATCTCAACATTCTCTGCGCCCGCGGAAAACTCCGCAAAGCGACCATCAGCTTCGAAACCAAAGAACAGCTGGCCGGATTCGAAAAGCTCGCGCGAACCACGCCGGAACTCATCTTCCAGCAGGGCACCAACGCCACCGCCGGATTCCGGAATTACGAGGGACGCTACTTCGCCATCCGCACTATTTACTTCTGGAGCAAGGACACGCCGAAAATCCTCGCCATGCTCCGCAGAGTTTACGGACGATGAAAAAAATTACCGGAAAATCCGTTTCCCGCAATTGATTTTTCCGAAAACGGAATTATCGTTTTCCTGACAACAGAAAGGAACAGCCATGAAAAAACAGATTCTCAAGACCCTCTTCACCGTGTGCGCAGTCATGCTGATGCTCTCCGCTTCCGCCGGACAACCACGCGAAATCCTGCGTCTGAACATCACATCCCTCACGGGTTTCCTCAACTCCGCATCCACATTCGCGGCAAAAATCGCCCCCGAAATTGCCGGTACCGTCATGATGGGCTCCGCCGCAATCGCGATGAACCCGCAGTTCGCCGCAGTCGACATTTCCCGTCCGGTCACCGTGACGGTCTTCTCCGGCGCAAAGGATCCGACGGACGCCGAACCGTTCGACATGGACGATCTCTTCTACGCCGCGGCGGTTTCGCTCCGTCCGAACGCCGTCATGCAGGATAAATCGCTCGCCATGCTGAAGCTTCCGGACGGACGCGCGGTGCTCTATCAGCCGAATCCGCTCTACAACAAAATGCTTGAGAAACAGGCGGCAAACCTCTTCCCGGAATACCGCGGGCTCATCCCGTTTCAGATGAGAATCGATGCGGACTCAATCCTGCAGCATCCGCTCGTCAAAGCAAGTTTCACCATGGCGATCGCCGATGCGATCACCAGGAATCCCTCTCTTGACGCCGAACAGCTCGAAAAAGAGTACGACAACGCCCTGCGGCAGTTCGGCGAGATTCTTTTCAACGTAAACTTTCCCGACGCCAACACGCTCGACCTCTCCGCTTCCGTCGCGGTCAAACCGGGTTCCGAACTTGCAAAACAGTTCGGCGGAAGAAAAACCGAAACCTCATTCGCCGACTATTCCGTTCTGCCGGATGCAACAATTCTCGCCCTCTTCGACCTCCCGGTCGACGAGAAGATGAAACAGACCGCGCTTTCCACTCTGAGCGCAGGCAGCGAAGCCGACTTCTCAACCGTCTGCGCCCGGCATCTGACAGGCAAAGCGGTGTTCTCCTATAACGGGAATACGGGGGCGTTCAAATTCTTTGCCGGAATCCTCCCCGGAACGGCGAAAAAGCTCCGCGACGCTCTGACAGGCGACAGAATCCGCAAAGCCGGAAACGACATCTATCTTATTGAAGCGCAGGCGCCTGGTGCAGACCACACCTACGTCAAAGTTTTTGACGACGCCGTCGCGTTCGTTGTTCCGAAGGCCGATAAAGTCCGCGCAGCAAAGATGCTCGACGACACGACGCGCTGCCCGAAAGGACTCCGCAACGGGCAGAACCTCGCGACCATCTTCAAAAAAGATGCGAAAGGAGCGTTCGTTCCGATGGGTTCGCTCAAATTCGACAAGAACCGTTTTGAGTTCGGAATCCGCCTGACTCCCGAAGACTTCCCGAAGCAGGAAATCGCTCAGCCGCAGGCTCTGATGAAATAAAAAACATAATAATTCTGCAATACACCATGAAAAAACGCTTTCATGGTGTATATTATCTTTTAAAAGACTGAAAAAGCAGAATTAAAACTTTACTGAAAGGAATATTATCATGCAGGTCCCTCTTCTCGATCTGAAAGGACAGTTTGCCGCCATGAAACCGGAAATCATGAAAGAGATGGAAGAGCTCTGCGATTCCCAGATGTTCATTCTCGGCGCAAAAGTTGCAAACTTCGAGTCCGAAGTTGCCGCATACAGCAACGCCGCCGGAGCGTGCGGCGTCTCCTCCGGCTCCGACGCCCTGCTCATCTCCCTCATGGTCGAGGGAATCGGCGTCGGCGACGAAGTCATCACCACTCCGTTCACTTTCTTTGCGACCGCCGGAGCAATCGCCCGCGTCGGCGCTACTCCCGTCTTCGTCGATATCGATCCCGTCACTTTCAACATCGACGCCTCGAAAATCGAAGAAAAAATCAATCCGCGCACAAAAGCGATCATCCCGGTTCACCTGTTCGGACAGACGGCGGAGATGGATCCGATTCTGGAAATCGCAAAGAAGCACAATCTCATCGTGATTGAAGACGCCGCACAGGCAATCGGTTCCGAATACAAGGGACACCGCGCAGGCTCCATGGGCGACTACGGCTGCTTCTCCTTCTTCCCGAGCAAGAACCTCGGCGGATTCGGCGACGGCGGCATGGTCGTCACCAACTCCGCGGAACGCACGGAAAAGCTCAAAATCTTCCGCAACCACGGCATGAACCCGAAGTACTATCACCACTACATCGGCGGAAACTTCCGTCTCGATGCGCTCCAGGCGGCTGTGCTCTCCCTCAAGCTCAAGCACCTCGACGACTGGTCCGCGGCGCGGCAGAACAACGCCGATGAATACCGCAAGCTCTTCGCGGCAAGCTCGATCGGCGACCAGGTGGTTCTCCCCTCCGAAGCGCCATACACCACGCGTCACATCTACAACCAGTTCTCGATCCTCGTCAAGGGCGGCAAACGCGACGCGGTCAAGACGGCTCTCCAGGCGGCAAAAGTCGGCTGCGACATCTACTACCCCGTCCCGCTTCACATGCAGGAATGCTTCGCTCCGCTGGGATACCGCAAGGGCGACCTCCCGGTCAGCGAAGCGGTTGCCGATGAAATTCTCGCGCTTCCGATCTATCCGGAATCCACAACCGCGATGCGCGAATACGTGGTTGCAACCATTGAAGCCGCACTCAAATAATGGATAACACACAGGAAGCCAAACGGCAGGCATACTGGCGTCTGCTCCGGTATGTCAAGCCCTACTGGGGACGCATGACAGTGGGCATCATCGCCGGCTTCATCGTCGGCGGCTCCCTGTTCGGGAGCCTGATGCTCATTCCGAGCCTGATGTCCGGCGTCGATTTCACCAGCCGCGCAACACAGGCGGAGGAAAAACTGACGGCGGCGCAGATCGTCTCCGCCGTCCAGACCGCCGGAAACGAAGAACAGAAGCTCGAAGCCGTCCGCAAGCTCATCGACAAGCCCCGGAAGGAAGAGACCTCCAAGATCAAAAAAGAGATCGAGAAGGCGAACAAAACCCTCCGCACCATCGGGCTCTCCTCGCTTCAGCTGCGCTACGACAAAGGCGACGTCCGGCTGGTGAAGACCGCCTCGGACACCGCCCTGCTCACCTTTCCCGCGGAAACGGAAACGGGCAAAATCACATGGCAGTTCTTCTCGGTATTCTGCCTCGGCTTCGTCCTGCTCTGGGCACTCAAGAATCTGGCGACATACATCAACCACTACTGCACCCGCTGGGTCGGAACGCGCGTCGTGGCGGATCTGCGCTCGGAGATTTTTGCAAAACTCATCAACCAGTCGATCCGCTTCTACGGCAAGACGGACGTCGGGCAGCTCATCAGCCGCGCGACGAACGACACCTCGGCAATTGAATCGAGCGTGGCGAACGTCATTGCGGACGCCACCCGCTGCCCGATCGAAATTCTCGCCTGCGCGGCCGCAATCGTCTACGCAAGCGTGCAGTCCGGACGCTGGTCTCTGGTGCTGATTCTCTTCATCGGAATGCCGCTCTGCATTCTGCCGGTCGCGATTCTCGGACGCAAAATCCGCAAAGTTTACCAGAAATCCTTCAAGCAGATCGCCGACGTCGTCACACGGATGCACGAGGTGTTCTCCGGAATCATGGTCGTCAAGGCGTATCATGCGGAGGAACGGGAGGTGGAACGCTTCGAGAATGCAAACCGCCACTACTTCAAAACCGTAGTCCGCGCAATCCGCGCACAGCTGCTGATGTCTCCGCTCATGGAAGTCGTCGCGGTCGCATCGACTCTGGCGTTCCTAATCTACAGTTACAGCCAGGAGATTTCGCTTGCGGAACTCGCCCAGCTGCTCGCGCCGTGCGTCATTGCGTACCGTCCGATCAAGGATCTCGCGAAAATCGTCACCTACATTCAGCGGAGCATGGCGGCGGCGGACCGTTACTTCCAGATGATCGACACGCACACCGAACTTCCTGAACCGGCGAACCCGCTGCCGTTCAAGGAGTTCAACGACAAAATTGCATTCCGCGACGTTGTATTCGGCTATGACTCCCGCAAGATTCTCGACGGCATCTCCTTCGACATCCCGAAGGGGCACATCGTCGCCGTCGTCGGCGAAACTGGATCCGGCAAAACCACCATTGCAAACCTCATCGCGCGGTTCTATGACTGCGATTCCGGCTCCATCACCATCGACGGCAAAGAGGTGCGCGACATCAGCGTCGCCGACCTCCGCTCCATGATCGGCATTGTCACACAGGACGCCGTTCTGTTCAATGACACCATCGCCGACAATATTGCGTACGGAATGCCGGGCGCGACGCGCGAGCAGGTCATCGAAGCCGCAAAGCAGGCGAACGCGCACGGGTTCATCGTCGACGGCCGCCACCCGGAGGGTTACGACACCATCGCCGGAGAAAAGGGATTCCGTCTGAGCGGAGGTGAGAAACAGCGCATCAGCATCGCCCGCGCAATCCTCAAGAACCCGCCAATTCTGATTCTCGACGAAGCGACAAGCGCGCTTGACACCGTCACGGAAAAGCTCGTTCAGGACGCCCTGAACAATGTCATGACAAACCGCACGGTCTTCGCAATCGCACACCGTCTGAGCACAATTCAGAACGCGGATATGATCATCGTTCTCGACAAGGGACATATCGTTGAAGCCGGTTCGCACGAGGAGCTCCTCGCGCTCGGCGGACGTTACAAGAAACTGCACGACACGCAGTTCGGAAAAGAGAAATAAGGGAAACTCATCATGTTTTACACTAGCACACGCAGCCGGAAAAATATCGAATCCGCCCGCGCCATTACGCAGGGCATCGCAGAAGACGGCGGACTCTTCGTCCCCGAATCCTTCCCGCAGCTCACACCCGAATTCATCGACAGCATGGTCGGGATGAGCTACAAGGAACGCGCCGTCGCCGTTCTCTCCCGGTTCCTCACCGATTACACCGATGCGGAACTCCGCCGCTGCGTCGACGGAGCATATACCGGAACATTTGACAACGACGAGCCCGCGCCTCTGAAGGAAGTCGTCCCCGGCGTGAACCTCCTTGAGCTCTGGCATGGCCCGACTTGCGCATTCAAGGACATGGCGCTTCAGCTCCTGCCCTATCTGCTCACGACCGCCGCGTCGAAAACCGCGCCGGGACGCACCATGGTCATTCTCGTCGCCACCTCCGGCGACACCGGAAAAGCGGCGCTCGACGGCTTCGCAGACGTCGAAAACACCCGCATCATCGTCTTCTATCCCGAAGACGGCGTCAGCCCGATGCAGAAGCTCCAGATGACCACGCAGACCGGAAACAACGTTGCCGTCTGCGCCATCAAGGGCAACTTCGACGACGCGCAGACAGGGGTCAAAGCCATCTTCGCCGACGCCTCCATGCGCGAATTCCTGGAAGCGCGCAACATGGAATTCTCCTCCGCGAACTCCATCAATTTCGGGCGCCTCGTCCCGCAGATCGTCTACTACGTCTCCGCGTACTGCGACCTGCTCAAAAACGGAAGAATCAAAAAAGGTGAAGCGTTCAACGTTGTCGTCCCGACCGGAAACTTCGGCAACATTCTCGCCGCCTACTACGCAAAACAGATGGGAATTCCGGTTGCAAAATTCATCTGCGCTTCCAACCGCAACAACATTCTCACGGATTTCATCCGCACGGGAACCTACGACCGCAACCGTCCGTTCTACACCACAACAAGCCCGTCGATGGATATTCTCATCTCCTCGAACCTGGAGCGTCTGCTGTATCACCTCTGCGAAGACGCGGCGGCTGTCGCGGATCTGATGAAGCAGCTCAAGACGGACGGACGCTATACTGTCCCGCCGGAAGTGCTCGCGAAACTCCAGAACGAGTTCTACGGCGGATTCTGCGATGACGCCGCAACGGCGGCGACGATCGGCAAGCTCTTCCGCGAACACCATTATCTCTGCGACACCCACACGGGCGTTGCCGTCAATGTCTACGAGCAGTACCGCAAGGAGACCGGGGACGCCACGCCGTGCGTAATCGCCTCGACCGCCTCGCCGTACAAGTTTGCCACAGCCGTCCTGCCCGCCGTTTACGACGGACAGATTCCGGAAAGCGGATTCGATCAGGTTGCAAAACTTTCGGAAGTCACCGGCACACCGGTTCCGGCTCCGCTCGCGGGACTCAAGAATCGTCCGGTTCTTCACAAATCATGCACGGAAAAAGAGGAGATGTCCGCCTTCATCCGCGGATTCCTCAAATCGAAATAAGCAAGGAGAGAGTTATGGAGCAGGAAATTCATCCTTCCGTATTCGGCGCGGAAGCGCTGATGGAAACGTATTCCGACAATATCATTCTGTTCGGTCCCGACGCTCTGGCGCAGCTCGGCGAAGAGCTTTTCCTTTCGGATCGGAAAACGATTCTTCTGGTCATGGGCGGAGCATCGGCGCGCATTCCGCTGCGGATGATTCTCGGCTCCCCCGTCTTCCGGAAACCCGGACTGAACATGCCGCGTCATGAAAACGTCCCGCCCGAACCCGACACCGAATGCGTCCGCGCAATTGTCCGCACCATGGAGCGCGAACAGCCCGACGCCGTGCTTGCCGTCGGCGGAGGCAGTGTCATGGACGCCGCGAAAGCCGCGTATCTTTCATGGCAGACCGGACTCGATATCGACGATCTGTTCGGCGTGAATGTCGCCTCGACCCGTTTTCCGGAACGCAAGTTCCAGCGGATCTGCGCGATGCCGACGACGGCGGGAACCGGATCGGAAGTCACCCCCTACTCCAACATCATCGACGCGCGGACGGGCGTAAAGAAACTGCTGATGGATCCGGTCATCATTCCGGAAGCAGCGGCAGTCATTCCGGAGCTGACTCTGACCGCGCCGGAAAAACTCACGCGCGAAACGGGCTTCGATGCACTTGTCCACTCCATTGAAAGTTTCCTGAACTTCAAGGCGATGGCCGCGCACCCCGAAGCGGAACCGTGGGCTCCGGAGGCAATCCGGCTGATCGTCCGCGCCCTCCCCGCCGCACTCCGCAACCCCGGCGACACCGAGGCGAGAACGCGTCTTTCCGCCGCGGCGACTCTTGCGGGCATGGCGATCCGCACCTCCCCGACCTCCCTGCCGCATCTGCTGAGCTACTCGTTCTGCGGCAAAGCGTCGCACGGAGACGCCGTCGCCGCCCTGCTCCCGCACTTCTGGCGGTTCTATCTTGCGGAACCCGAAGTGCGCGAACGCACGATGCGTCTTGCTCCGTTCTTCCCCGGCAATACACCGGAAGAGGTAATTGATTCGTACTGCGCATTCCTCCGTTCCTGCGGCGGCGAAACCGACCCGGGACGGCTGGCGCAGACGGGAGCGGAGATGATCGACAAACTTGCGGAAGATGCGCTTCTGAATCCCGTCAAGCTCACGGGCGCGCCCCGGAGCGTCACGCCGGAAAACTGCCGCGCCGTCTTCCATGAAGTTCTCGACCCCGTCTGGATGCGGAGTTGAAAATTCACAAATCTGTGCTATTGTACCGCAAAACCAAAAGGAGCCTGGACTATGTCTGGAATTTTCAAAGCGTATGACATCCGCGGGATCTATCCCGAACAGCTGAACGAAGAAATCGCCGAAAAAATCGGCAGAGCGTTCGTGGAATTCCTCGGAGCGAAAAAAATCGTCATCGGACGCGATATGCGCCCGCACTCCGAACCCCTCTTCAAGGCCCTTTCCAAGGGAATCATGGAACAGGGATGCGACGTCATTGACCTCGGTCTCTGCTCGACTCCCATGACCTATCATGCGAACGGCTTCCTCAAGGCCGACGGCAGCATCATGATCACCGCTTCCCACAACACCAAGGAGTGGAACGGCTTCAAGCTCTGCCGCAAAGACGATGTTCCCATCAGCGGAGCAACCGGCATCGCCGACATCCAGAAGCTCGTCGAAACAAACAACTTCAAGGCCGCCGAAAAGCCCGGCACGCTCTCGCACTACAATATCGCCGACGAATACGGCAAGTTCCTCCGCGGTTTCGCCCGCATGGACCGCAAGCTCAAAATCGTCGTCGACTACGCCAACGCCATGGGCTCCTACGAAATCGCCGGAATCAAGGACCTCTTCGACATCATCCCGATGTACGAGGAACTCGACGGCAACTTCCCGAACCATGAAGCAAATCCGCTCCACACCGAAACGCTCGACGACATCCGCGCCAAAGTCAAAGAGACCGGAGCCGAATTCGGCGCAGCATTCGACGGTGACGCCGACCGCTGCGGATTCGTCGACGACGAAGGCAATATCATCCCGATGGACCTCTTCACCGCGCTGATCGCCCAGGACATCCTCAGCGAAAAAGGCACGGGAACCGCCACCATTCTCTACGACCTCCGCAGCAGCTGGTCGGTTCGCGAATGCATCAAGGAACACGGCGGACGCCCGCTCATGTCCCGCGTCGGACACGCCTTCATCAAGCAGCAGATGCGCGAAAACAACGCAGTCTTCGCCGGCGAGCTCTCCGGACACTACTACTTCGCAGAAAACTACGTTGCGGAGTCCCAGGGGCTTGCGCTCCTCAAACTTGCGAACCTCGTCTGCAAGAGCGGAAAGAAGGTCAGCGAGCTGGTCAAACCGCTGAAGAAATATTTCGCGAGCGGTGAAATCAACTCCAAAGTCGCCGACACCAAGCCGATTCTTGATGCGATCCGCAAGAAATATTCCGACGGACACATGTTCGAGCTCGACGGCATCTCCGTGGAATACTCCGACTGGTGGTTCAACGTCCGTTCCTCCAACACGGAACCCCTGCTCCGCCTGATCGTCGAAGCCAAAGACAAAGCGACCATGGAAGCCAAACGTGACGAGCTTCTCAAGCTCATCCGCGGCTGATTCAATCGCTAAGTTTTATATAATGGCAGCGCCCTCCGGAAAAACTGAGGGCGCTGTTTTGTCTGGAAAGCCGGAAAAGACACAACACCGGCTTTTTTCTATGGATCTTCTCCGCCGGGGTTCGCGAGTCTACAGACCCCGGCGGGATTTTATCTCACAACTTCCACTCCTGCAGGAGCGGAAATGTCAAGATGATCCTTCTCCGCTTCGATGCGGACAACTCCATGCGGAGTCGGGAATGTCCCGCGCACATAATCCAGTCCGGCGAGGTCCGGGCGGATCTCCAGTTTCCGGCAGCCGGGGGCGAGAATCTTTACCCCGAGGACACGTTCGCTCAGGAACGGAGCCGGACCGCATGCCCAGCCGTGACAGAGACTGTGGCGCAGTCCTTTATAGCAGTAGTTGCCGAAATCGGCGTGAAGATCCTTCTTGCCCGGAACGGGAAGTTCCGAGACCGGAGAGGTGTTCTCCAGCCAGTCCAGATCAAAATCTTCCCAGAAGGTCGTTGCGCCGTAATCCAGCATGGCACCCCAGTAGCGGCGGATAAGATCCAGCGCGGATGCGGTCGGCTGGGCGCGCAGCATGTAGTAGCCGTAAAAAGTGCTCACGCCGCGGAACGGATCACGGAGAATGACATCCGAACGGTCGGCAAGCCCGGAAAGAGTCTGAACCGCCGCCGCGGACTTGCTGCCCGCGCAATCCGGTAGGCATTTTCCCATGCGAGCAAGCGTGCGGTGCAGTTCTGAAACATCAAAATCAAGAACCTGTCCAAGCTCAATTCCGCACTTCAGAGTCCAGAAAAGAAGTCCCTGAAGCCCCGCGTGCATGGTGACCGGATTGTCGTTGTTCGGCCAGTCGAGGAAACGCCACGCGGGAATCTGCTCGCTGCCGTTCTCATCCACCCAGGAACAGAAGATCGGAAGAAGCCCCGTCAGGTATTCCCGCTGCTCCTGCAGCCATGCGAGATTTCCGCTGTGACGGTAATAGTCGCAGATCGTAATCACCCACCAGCACGAATAAGAGGGAATGCCGTTCATCATGGCGGGAAGCGGCGTGCGGCCGCGCTGGAAATCCAGCGTAGCCGGAATCAGAGAGGTATCGCGGAAAACGGAAAGGATGCCGCGAACCTCCGGGTTCATGTCACCCATCCAGACAAGGCGGTCGCGCTTTGCTCCATCGTAAATGTAATCCTGCATATTGAGATGAACCGTATAGGCGGCGGTTTTCCAGATCCGGTTCAGACGTTCATCCGAAGATTCAAACGACCCCGCATATTCCAGATCGCGGAAAACGGCAACGGCAAGCACATTGAGCAGACAGAGATTTCCGCGGACCGCATCAATGCGGACAAAACGGAAGGCTGTGCTGCCGTACTCCAGCATTCCGTACTTCGGGATATCAAGAATGGTGTCATGAATCGCATGATCCTCATCGGGCGTACCCATCGCTTCACTCGCCGACTCGCCGAAGCGGAGACGGATGCGCGCTCCGCCATCCAAATCACTGAGCAGACGAATTCCGCCGTGCAGCTCGATCCCGAAATCAAGAAGAATCCCCCCGCCGTCCGCAATTTCAAGATGAGTGTGGACACGGGGTGCGTCAATACCCGGTTGAATCTCCATCCGTCCGGGCAGATCCTCCGCATGGGAACAGCCCTGCTGCCAGACAATACGCTGAACCGGAAGATATTCCCGGACTCGTGTGTCTCTGATTCCATTTTTGTAGAACATTTTTTCTCCTTCTGTAATTTGACATAACTATAACACCCCGGCCAAAAAACCGCAATTATACATCATCCGTTTTTATTATCATTTTCAACAAAAGCATTATCATTTTCCGTTTCTGCAAAATTCAGAAACGGGATATTACCACTTCCGGAAAGGAAGGGTTTTCATGAACTCGAATTCCGGCTGATACATTGCTCCGGACGGGATATGCTCGCCGTAAAAACCGGAAACGGTCACGCCGAGAAGACGCAGCTTGATTCTGCCCGCATCCGTCTTCGGAAGAAGCTCCTCAATCGTGCGCATGATTGTGTCGTCATCGTTGAAATAATCGGGAAGCGTGCGGCTCCGCGTGATGGTGCGGAAATCAAAATACTTGATCTTCAGAGAGACCGTCTTCGCGATCAGATCCCGCTTGCGCATATCCTCGCCGACTTCGCGCGACTGGCGGCGGAGAACGGAACGGATCATCGCCATGTCGTCGATATCCTCCTCAAACGTCTCTTCGGTGCCGAGCGATTTGCGCTCACGGTCGGGACAGACCTCGCGGGTGTCGACGCCGCGCACGATGTCGTAATAGAATTCCCCGACCGCGCCGAACGCAAGGGCAAGTTCCAGTTTCGACTTCCGGCGCAGATCCGCGCCGTTGCGGATGCCGAGCTTGTGCATTGCCTCCGCCGTGGCGCGTCCGACGCCGTAAAACTTCTCTATGGGCAGAGAATCCAGAAGCGCCGCAGCGTCCTGCGGACGAACCACGGTCAAGCCGTCGGGCTTACGGATGTCGGACGCCGTCTTCGCAAGAAATTTGTTGAAGGAAACTCCCGCCGAGGCGGTGAGCCCGCGCGTCACCCGCCGGATTTTCTGCTTGATTTCACGCGCAATTGTGCTGGCGTACGGAATGTTCTTCTTGTTTTCCGTGACGTCCAGGTAGGCTTCATCGAGCGAAAGAGGTTCAACAATATCGGTGTATTCGTGGAAAACCGCATGCATAAGCGCGGAGGCCTCGCGGTATGCGGCGCCGCGCGGTTTCAGAAAGATTCCGTGCGGACAGAGACGCTTTGCCATATCCGCCGACATCGCGGAGTGAACGCCGTACTTGCGCGCCTCATAAGAAGCGGTGCAGACGACGCCGCGCGTTCCGGGCATCCCGCCGACAATCACCGGCTTCCCGCGCAAAGACGGGTTGTCGCGGATTTCGACGGAAGCGTAGAACGCGTCCATATCGATATGAATGATTTTACGGATCGGCAAATCCATGAAAGGTCACCGCAGGGCGAGCGCGTACGCCATGACTTTCGCGTCGATTTTCGCGCCCTCTTCAACCGCTTTCCGGAGAAACGCGGAGAGCCCGGAACGGGGCACAAGGAAGGTTTCGATGTGCTCGGAATCGTCGAAGTCGGTTTTAAGTTCCCCCTGCGCGGTTTCGTCGACTTCCATCAGGACAGGAACGACGAATTCGCCGGTGAGACCGGGGGAGTTGTAAGCCGGAGGAAGCAGCTCGCGAATGGTTCCTATGTATCCGGTCTCCTCGCGCAGTTCACGGAGGGCGGCGGATTCAGGCGTTTCGCCGGGGTCGATGAGACCGGCGGGGAACTCGATCAGGAGAGCATCCGCGGGCGGACGGTACTGACGGATCAGGATCAGGCGGTGCGAGGGCAGAAGTTCGACGATGAGAACGACGGCGCCGGCGCAGCGTTTCCGCGAGACGGTTTCCCAGAAACGGGTTTTATTCTCGAAATCGGTATATTCCAGCTGTTCGAGAGCAAGCCATTTCCCCGCTCCGAGTTCTTTTCTTCCTGTTATTTTCATTAAAAATACCTCCTCTTCAGAAAAAAAACTTGACTTTTTCTTTTTTTATGGTACAATATAGCATTGTTTTTGATCAGTTCCATACGTCTGGTCTTTTTATTTCCCGAAATTTTGCAGTATCAACTACTGCCGAGAATATTCCGCTGGAGATTTTTCTTTGAAAAGGACAGGTTTGACCGGAGCCGCCGGGTGCGGCAAATCCACGGTTTTAAAAATTTTTCTGGAATTCGGCTGGAAAGCTGTCGATGCGGACGCCATCTGCGGCGCGCTGCACAGCAATCCGGAATCGGGCATTCACCCGCTCCTGCGAGAGCGCTGGGGCGGACGCGTCATCGCAGCCGACGGCACAACCGAGAAGAAAGCCGTTGCGGAAATCGTCTTCGCCGATGAAGCGGAACGCAAATGGCTGGAGCAGATCGTGCATCCGTTCATCAACCGCGAGGCGGAAAAACTCGTTGCCTCGTTCCCGGAAGACAGCCGGGTGATGTTCGACGTTCCGCTCCTGTTCGAATGCGGATGGGAAAAACTGGTGGATGAGACCATTGCGGTCTGGACGCCGCCGGAAATTCAGATGGAGCGTCTGCTCGCCCGAGGCTGGAGCCGAGAACATGCGGAATTCCGGATACAGAGTCAGATTCCCGCTGCGAAAAAGCTGGAGCTGGCGGATTACGGCATCATCAACCATTCGGATATGGAAAACCTGAAAAGACAATGCGCGGAACTGAACCGCATTCTGAAATAAACAACATAAATTCATATAGCAACCCCGGAGAACATCAAACGATGGAAAACGAAAACGAACAGCAGATTCCGCAGGCAGTCCCCGCGGAGCCCGTACCGGAAGCCCAGAACCCGAATCCCGCGCCCAAACCGCGCAGAGGACGTCCGCCCAAAGTGCGCAAGGAAGCGGAAGCCGCGGCGGCAGTCCCCGCGGAAAAACCGCTTGAAAAGCAAGCATCCGAAACGGGAAATCTGAATCTGGAACAGGAAACCATTCCGATGCCGCAGCCGAAACGCAGCATCCGCCGCCGCGAACCCGCAGCGGAATCCGAAATCGAACCGATTCCGGAAAACGTCCAGCCCGATCTGCTCGTTCCCCCCACCGTCGTTCCCGTCGAGCCCTCTGAAACCTCCGCACCGTATCAGAATGAGGACAAGACCCCCTACGAGGAAGGCGCCGACTTCAATGCGCCGCGTCCCGCACCCGTCCCCGCCCAGCCGGTCGATTTCCGCGACGAGGCCCCCTATCTCCCCCGCGAAAATTATCCGCAGAGAGAAAACAGCTATCAGCCGCGCGACAACAATTATCAGCGACGCGAAAACAACAATTACCAGCGCCGTGAAAACAACGGCGACCGCTACAACAATAACAACGACCGCTATAACAACAACGGCGACCGCCGCCATTTCAACCAGAACAATAACAACGGCCAGCAGAACAACCGCTACAACCGGAACAATAACAACAATAACAACCGCCGCTTCGTTCCGAACAACAACCGCTACCAGGCTTCGCAGTACCAGCCGCAGTTCCAGCAGAATCAGCAGAGTCAGCAGGCTCCTGCGCCCGCACCCATGCAGCCGGTGAATGCGGAACAGAACATCCCCGCGCCCGAACAGCAACAGCAGCCGCCCGTCGTCCGCGAAAAAGCGCCCGATCTCAACATCACCGACATGCAGGAGAAATCCATGCAGGAGCTCACCGCCATGGCGCACGATCTCGGCATCGAAGGCGTCGGCGCTCTTGAAAAATCCAAGCTCGTGTTTGAAATCCTCCGCGTCACCACCGAACGCAGCGGCGCGGTCTACGGCAGCGGCTTCCTAGAAATCCTGCCCGACGGCTTCGGATTCCTGCGCTCCCAGGCTTACAGCTACCTGCCCTCCTCCGAGGACATCTATCTCAGCCCCTCGCAGATCCGCCGCTTCTCCGTCAAGACCGGCGACTTCATCTCCGGACAGATCCGTCCCCCACGCGAAAAAGAACGCTTCTTCGCCATGCTCAAAGTCGACAGCATCAACCACGAGCCGCCGGAGAAGAAACGCGACATCATCCCGTTCAGCAACCTGACCCCCTACTTCCCGACTCAGCGCCTGATCCTGGAAAACGACCCGGAAAACCTCTCCACACGCGTGGTCGACCTCGTCACCCCGATCGGCAAGGGACAGCGCGGACTCATCGTCGCCCCGCCGCGAACCGGTAAAACCGTGCTCATGCAGAAAATCGCAAATGCAATCCGCAAAAACAACCCGGAAGTCCAGCTCATCGTTCTGCTCATCGACGAACGCCCTGAAGAAGTCACCGACATGAAGCAGTGCGTCGATGCGGAAGTCGTCAGCTCCACCTTCGACGAGCCGCCCGAACGCCACGTCCAGGTTGCCGAAATGGTCATCGAAAAGGCGAAACGCCTCGTGGAATACAAGAAGGACGTCGTCATTCTTCTCGACTCCATCACCCGTCTGGCGCGCGCCTACAACACCCTTCAGCCGCACTCCGGCAAGATCCTTTCCGGCGGCGTCGACGCCAATGCGCTCCACAAGCCCAAACGCTTCTTCGGCGCTGCGCGAAACATCGAAAACCACGGCAGCCTCACCATCATCGCAACCGCGCTCATCGACACCGGAAGCAAGATGGATGAAGTCATCTTCGAAGAGTTCAAGGGAACCGGCAACATGGAACTGCACCTCGACCGCCACCTGGTCGACAAGCGCGTTTATCCCGCAATCAACATGGAGCAGAGCGGAACCCGCAAAGAGGAACTCCTGCTCCATCCGGATGAACTCCAGCGCGTCTGGACCCTCCGCAAAGCCATGAACGGCGTCCCGCCCGTCGAGGCCATGGAGCTGATTCTCGGCAAAATGAAGAAGGTCAAGACCAACGCCGAATTCCTCATGACCCTCCAGATCAGCAACTGACGGAAGGCGGTGGGAACGGTGAAGATCAACGCAATCGTTCTCGCGGCGGGGTTCGGCTCCAGGCTCGCCCCGCTGACGGAAATACATCCGAAACCGGTGCTCCCCATCGCGGGAACACCGATGCTCGCCCGTATCTTCCGCCGGCTCAAAAACGCGGGCGTCGACCGCATCGCCGTCAACACGCATCATCTCCGCGAACAGGTCGCCGCCCGCGTTGCGGAATCGGAATACGCCGATTCCGTCACACTCTTCGATGAACCCGAAATTCTCGGAACCGGCGGCCCGCTCGTCAATGCAAAAGAACTCCTCGCGGATTGCGACTGTTTCCTGCTGCACAACTGCGACGCCGTCAACGATTTCGATCTCAAGCGCATGATCCGTGAACACCTCGAATCCGGCGCGGCCGTCACCATGGCAATGGTCGACGGCCCAGAAAACCGCGTGTTCGTCAAAGACGGCGCAATCCGCGCGATCGGAAACCGTCCGGAGGGAAACACGGACGGCACGCCCATGACTTATGCGTGCGTCTCCCTCTATTCCCCCCGCTTCTTCGAATTCCTGCCGGACCGCCCGTGCAGCTGCTCCATCGTCGACGCCTGGGTCAAGGCGATTGAGGCCGGATGCAAACTCCGCGCCTTCTTTCCGGACTCCGGTTATCTCTGGTGCGACATCGGCTCTTTCCAGCAGTACTTCGACATCCACGCGCGTCTGCTCGGACACTCCGTACATGCGGAGCCGGGTGCGCGGATTGCTCCGGATACGCAGTTCGGCGGCTTCGTCTCCATCGGGAAAAATGCGGAAATCGAACCCGGGGCGCATCTCGAAAACTGCATTGTGCTCGACAATGCCGTCGTCCGCGGCGTTCACCGCTGGGAAGTGCTGACGGAACGCGGAGCAGTTCACCGCGAAACCCGCTTTGTCTCCCAGCTGCCGTTTGTCAAAAATCTGCCGCATGACTGGTGCGTCAGCTCGCTGGAGGAACAGGGATCCGACCGGCGTTTCCTCCGGTTCCGGCGCACGGGCGAACCCTCGAAAATCCTGATGATCTCCAGTGCGAAAGACGCCGACTTCAGACGTTTCGTGCAGCTCGGACGTTTCTTCAACCGCCATAATCTCTTCACGCCGGAAATTTACGAGAGCGACCCTGCGACCTTCACCGTTCTGATGGAGGATCTCGGCGACCGCACAATCTGGCGCATCGCGCATGGACGCGAAACGGAGAATCTGGAACTTTACCGCCGGATCGTCCATGCACTTGCGGAATTCCAGGTGCGCGGAACCGCCGCACTCGACACCGATGCGCAGGAGATCCGCGTCTTTGCGCGTCCGCTTCTGCTCTGGGAGACCAGCTACTGCCGCGAAAATTTCTTCCGCCGTATCTGCGGATTTGAATTCAGCAAAACGGAAAATGCGGAACTGGACCGTGAACTGCTTCTGCTGGCGCAGGAGAACGAGCGCGCGCCGTATCTGCTGATCCACCGCGACTTCCAGTCCCAGAACATTCTGGAGCACAACGGCAGAATCCGTTTTGTCGATTATCAGGGTGCGCGGCTCGCGCCTTATGCGTATGACCTTGCGGCTCTGCTGAAAGACCCGTACATGAACATCCCCGCAGCCATGCGCGATACACTCTGTGAAGAGTACCGCGCCGCACTTGCAGGACTGGCCTATCCGGTGAATGCGGAGGAGTTCCGGCGGCATTATGCGCTCGCCTCGCTCCAGCGCAGCATGCAGGCGCTCGGAGCCTACGGTTTCCTCTCGCTGACCAAGGGGAAAATGAAATATCTGGATTACGCCGCGCCGTGTCTTGAACTTCTCGCCGACGGACTTGAAAATTCGCCGTTTGCGTTTACATTGCTGAAAGAACTCTGCGCGAAAGCGCGTGAGGTTCTGCCCGCACGAATCAAACTTTGCAGGGAGTCAAAATGAAAACTGTCGCCGTTCTGCTCGCCGACGGATTCGAGGAAATCGAAGCTGTCGTACCGTCCGATATTCTGAAACGTCTCGGATACGAGGTGATCACCGCCGGAATCAAACCGGGAACCGTCACCGGCGCCCACGGGATCCGCGCCACGCCGCAATGCGGAATCGCGGATCTCGATGCGGATTCGCTCGACGCCGTTTTTCTGCCGGGGGGAATGCCCGGCTCCACCAATCTGCGGGACTGCCCCGCCGTCATCGCACTGCTCCGCAAACTCTATGAAGCGGGGAAAACCGTTTCCGCAATCTGCGCCGCTCCGATCGTCCTGCACAAAGCCGGAATCACAGCGGAGCGCCGCGTAACGGGGTACCCGGGTTCGGAGCAGATGGCTCCCGGACTCGTCTACACCGGAGCGCGCGCGGAAACCGACCGCAACGTCGTCACCGGAAAGGGGCCGGGCGCGGCATTCGACTTCGCCTACGCTCTCGCCGCGGCGCTCGGCACGACCGAAGAACAGCTCAAAACTCTCAAATTCCAAATGATCGCACTCTGATGAACAACTTTGAATTACTCTACCAGGATCCGACCTCAGGCGCAAGACTCGGACGTCTGACCACCGCGCACGGCGTTGTCAACACTCCGGTGTTCATGCCCGTCGGCACGCGCGCAACCGTGAAAGCCATGTCTCCGCGCGAACTCGAAGAGCTCAATGTCCAGATCATTCTGGGCAACACCTATCACCTCTTTCTGCGCCCGGGTCCGGAACTCATCGAAAAGGCGGGCGGACTGCATCAGTTCGAAGACTGGCACCATCCGATCCTCACCGACAGCGGCGGATTCCAGGTCTTCAGTCTCTCCAATCTCCGCAAGATGAAACCCGACGGCGTGGAATTCGCGTCGCACATCGACGGCACGCGCTTCTTCCTCGGGCCGCGCGAATCCATGGCGATTCAGCGCGCGCTCGGCTCGGATATCGTCATGTCGTTCGATGAATGCACCCCGTATCCCTGCAAGTACGAAGATGCGGCGAAATCGCTCGACGTGACCCTCCGCTGGGAGCTCATGTCGCGCGAACAGAAGCTCAAGGATCATCAGCAGCTGTTCGGCATCGTGCAGGGTTCGACCTACCGGGACCTGCGCGAACGCTCCGCAAAGGAACTCGTGAAAATCGGCTTCGACGGCTACTCCATCGGCGGTCTCAGCGTCGGCGAATCCGAAGAGATGATGTTCGAGTGTCTCGAATGGGTCACCCCGCTCCTTCCGAAGGACAAGCCGCGCTATCTCATGGGCGTCGGCACACCGAAACAGATCTACGAAGGTGTGCGCCGCGGCGTCGATATGTTCGACTGCGTCATGCCGACCCGTCTCGCCCGTCACGGCTCCGCATTCGTGCGCGGCGGAAAGACCATCCCCGTCAAGGCGGGCAAATACCGCGAGGATTTCACCCCCGTCGATCCGACCTGTTCGTGCTACTGCTGCACGCACTTCACGAAAGCGTACATCCGGCATCTGATGAATGTCAATGAAATTCTCGGAATCCGGCTCATCACGCTTCACAACATCCATTACTTCATGGATCTGACCAAGCGCATCCGCGAGCACATCGCCGCCGGAACGCTGAACGACATGGCGTCGGAATTCGAGGACTGAGGGATCGTATGCAGAAGAAAATCATGCGCATTCTGAAAAAATCGCTCGCGATTTTTCTTCTGCTCTTCCTTTTCGGATTCGTTCAGGGCTGCTGGCACGCCGTCTTCGTGGAGCCGGATCAGCTCGTTCTCGTCAAAGAGTCCGCGGAAATTCCCGGACTTCCGGAAACGTTCGACGGATACAAAATCGCCATTCTCAGCGATCTTCATCTGACGACGAATCCGGATGACCTTTCGCTCTTCCGGCGCGCCGTCGCGCTAGCGAACGAACAGAAACCTGACGTCATTTTCCTGCTCGGCGATTTCGTCGACCGCAAAACGAAAGAGAGCGAGACCGTCATTGCGCAGGCGGGACGCGAACTCGCGAAACTGCACGCCCCCGGCGGACGCTTCGCCGTCATGGGAAACCACGAACGGAAGCTCGGCGCACGGCGCGTCGAGAAAGCGCTCCGGGAAAACGGAATCACCGTTCTGCGCAATGAGATGGAAACCCTCCGCCGCGGAGCGGATGCGCTGGTGATTGCGGGACTCGACGAGGAGTATCCCGACTACTGGCTGCGCATGCTCCGCAAGGCGGAACCCGGCGCAACAGTCTTCCTGCTGGCACATGTTCCGGATCATGCAGTCGAATCCAGAAACGGTTTCGCCCTGGCATTCTCCGGTCACACCCACGGGGGACAGATCGTGCTCCCGCTGTACGGCCCGGCCAAAGTTTACTCCGACTACGGCATTGTCCGCGGCTTCAGCGAGCACAGCGGACGCAAAGTCTACACCACATCGGGCATCGGAACCTCGCTCCTGCGCATCCGCTACGGCGTCCCTCCGGAAGTCGTCCTGATGACCATTAAACGGAAATAAGCTCTCAAACCACGGGCAGTATCCGGTGCATGGCGCGTGCGCACGCGGATGCCAGGTCGTCCGCAATCACCCCGCGCGAACCGCACGGCGAGAGCAGTTCCCCCGCGTAACCGTGGATGAACACCGCAAGCCGCGCCGCATCGAATCCGGAATATCCCTGCGCAAGAAACGAACCGCAAAGCCCCGTCAGCGTGTCGCCGCTTCCCGCCGTGGCGAGCGCAGGACAGCCGCTCATGTTCAGACTGTAAACGCCGTCCGGATTTGCGACAACCGTCCGGCAGCCCTTCAGCACCACCGTGCACGCCGTGCGCACCGCCAGATCAACCGCCTGCTCCACGCGCGATTTTTCACCGTTCAGACGGAACGCCTCCTGAAGTCGCTTCATCTCGCCGGGATGCGGAGTCAGAACAACCGAGCCGCCGTGCGCCTCCAGAAGCGAAGGATCGGAAGCGATCAGATTCAACGCGTCGGCGTCAAGCACCATCGGCGCGCCGCTGCGGATCACGCGCCGCAGAAAAACAAGAGTCTCCGGACGATGCATCATGCCGGGTCCGGCCGCAAGCGCGGATTTGTTTTCCAATTCCTCTTCCAGTTCCGGAACCGAAGCCGCGCTGAAGGCCGGAAGACCGCCCGTTTCCAGACGGCGGACAATCAGAGCCTTGCGGACAATGCAGTGAATCTCCGCCGTTTCGGGCAGAAGAACCGTGACGAGTCCGCTTCCGCTCCGCAGACCGGCTTCCGCAGCGAGGAACGGGGCGGATGCATAATTGCGCGATCCGCCAATCACCGCGAGGTGTCCGCGCTGATTTTTGAACGTATCGAACGGTTCGCGGCGAAGCAGAGCGCGGGCGTCGAACGCGGTGAAAACGGAAACGCCGTCCGCAGCCTCCTCCAGATATTCATCGGGGATTCCAATGCGCGCAACCTCCACGCGTCCGCATGCGGCGGGTCCCTTTCCGGTCAGCATTCCGGTCTTGACTCCCGCCATCGTGACGGTCAGATCCGCGCGGATGCAGAGCGAGGCGGAACCGTCGTCAGCATTCAAACCGGAGGGTATGTCAATGGCGAGCACGGGCGCGCCGGAGCCGTTGACAAAGCGGATCCAGCTCGCGAACGGTTCCCGCACCTCTCCGCGCATTCCGGTTCCGAGCAGACCGTCAATCACGACCGCGTGTTCATTGAGGTCATCCGGCTGAAAATCGAAGAGCGCGGCATTGCGGAGTTCGGTGGGCATGGACTCGAACATCTCCGCGGCGTCGCTGGAAAGTTCATCGGGACGCGCCGCCATGAAAAGACGGATCGGATAGTGGCGTTCAAACAGCTGGCGCGCAACGACATACGCATCCCCGCCGTTGTTTCCCTTCCCCGCGAGAATCACGAACTCCGGCTCGGAAACGGCGGCGGAAAGGCGGATCGCGGCGCGCACAACGGCGCTTCCCGCGTTTTCCATCAGGGTCAGTCCCGGAATTCCATATTCATCAATCGTGCGGCGGTCCAGACCGCGCATCCGTTCAGCGGAATAAGATTTCATATTCAAATTCTCCTTTTCATTCATTTCCCATGCTGGAAAATATAAACGGAAAATCCGTTTTTTCAAGCGCCGGACAAAAAAGAGCGGATACTCTACTTAAACAGTTTAATATATTGCAATTGACACAACATCACAAACTCAAATAAAATTATTTTTGAACTTTATTTTAAACTCTACTTAAAAAGTTGTCTATTACAATGTATTGTAATGACAACCGGAGAAAGGAAACCGGAAAAACAAGGAGCATTCATGCTGAACATACATTTCAACGGAAAACGGATTGAAGTTGCGGAGGGAACCACCCTCGCGGAGCTTCTGGAATCGCACCGTATTTCCCGGAGGAATCTGTTCGTCGACTGGAACGACACGATTCTCTACGGAAACGACGATCTGGAGCACCGCCCGCTCGGCAACGGCGACCGCGTCAATCTGTTTTCCATGGTCGGAGGCGGCTGATGAATACGGCGCGTCTTCTCTTTCTTCTCACTCTCCTTCCGGCAGCACGGAGCTGTCGATGTGCCTGTTGCCGCTGAACCAGACTTTTTCACACGCTCAAGCAAAAACAGACAAAGAAGGATTTCATCAAAATGTCCCGTTTCAACAACGTTCTCGAAGCCGTCGGCGCAACGCCGCTGATCCGTCTCAACCATATCGGAAGCGAATTCGGATCTGAAATTTTCGTCAAATTTGAAGCCGTCAATCCGGGCGGGTCAATCAAAGACCGCGTCGGACGCTACATCATCGAAGCCGCTGAGCGCAAAGGGCTTCTGAAGCCGGGCGGAACCATCATCGAAGCGACTGCGGGAAACACCGGAGCCGGACTCGCTCTCGCCGCCGCGGTCAAAGGCTATCGCCTGATCGTCGTCATGCCCGACAAGATGAGCGCGGAAAAGATCGCTCTGCTGAAGGCGTTCGGCGCGGAAGTCGTCATCACCCCGACCGCCGTCGCGCCCGATTCCCCCGAAAACTACATCCAGAAAGCCAAAGCCCTCGCCGCCTCCATTCCGAACTCATTCCGCGCGGCGCAGTTTGAAAACCTGGACAACCCGACCGCCCACTATCTCTCCACCGGCCCCGAGATCTGGGCGGACACAGAAGGACAGATTGACGCGCTTGTCGGCGGCATCGGAACCGGCGGAACCATCTCCGGAACCGGACGCTTCCTCAAAGAGAAGAACCCTGCGCTGAAGGTCATCGGCGCAGACCCCGAAGGCTCCGTCCTCTCCGGCGACACCCCGCACACCTACAAGGTTGAAGGCATCGGCGAGGATTATTTCCCCGTCACTTACGACAAGGAAATCGTCGACCAGTTCTTCCGCATTTCCGACGGCGAATCTTTCCGCACCGCGCGCCGCCTGGTCCGCGAAGAGGGAATTTTCGCCGGCGGCTCTTCCGGAACCGCGCTCGCCGCCGCGCTCCGCTACGCAGCCACGCTCTCCAAACCGCAGCGCATCGTGGTCATTCTCCCCGACACCGGACGCAACTATCTCAGCAAAATTTTCAACGACGACTGGATGAAACAGAACGGATATCTGGACTGAAAGGAGCTTTCCCATGAACTTTGAAACCATCGCCATTCACGACGGCAGCATTCCCGAACCGCGCACCGGCGCGGTCAGCGTTCCGATCTACCAGACTTCAACTTTCTTTCAGGACGCTCTCGGCAAGGACCGCGGCTATGAATATTCGCGGACCGGCAATCCGACCCGCGAAGCTCTCGAACGCTCCATCGCCCAGCTGGAAAACGGCAAATTCGGTCTTGCCTACGCCTCCGGCTCCGCCGCAACAGTCGGCACACTCCAGCCGCTCCTGCTGCCCGGCGACGAAATCGTTGCGGGAAACGACACCTACGGCGGAACCTACCGCATCTTCGAACGCCTGCTTCGTCCGTACGGCATCAAAACAAATTACGTCGATGCCGATGACCTTTCACGCTTTGAGCAGGCCATCACTCCGGCGACGAAGCTGATCTGGGTTGAAACGCCCTCGAATCCGCTTTTGAAGCTGATCGACATTGCCGCGCTCGCGGAAATCGCGCACAAACGCGGGGTTCTGCTCGTAGTGGACAACACATTTGCCTCGCCGTACTTCCAGCAGCCGCTCAACCTCGGGGCGGATCTGGTGGTTCACAGCACAACCAAGTACATCGGCGGACACAGCGATGTGGTCGGCGGAGCTGTCGTAACCTCGAATGAGGAAATCTATGAAAAGCTGAAATTCTACCAGAACGCGGCAGGCGCCGTTCCGGCACCGTTCGATTCATGGCTCTTCCTGCGCGGCATCAAGACGCTGAAGCTGCGGATGGAGGCGCATGAAAAAAACGCCCTGCGGGTCGCGGAATTTCTCGCCTCGCATCCGTATGTGGAGCGGGTCTACTATCCGGGGCTTCCCTCGCATCCGCAGCACGCGCTGGCGAAACGGCAGATGCGCGGATTCGGCGGAATGGTCAGTTTTGAAATCGCGGGCGGGCTCCCGGCAGTGGAACAGTTTATCGCCCGGTCGAAACTGTTTCTGCTTGCGGAGAGCCTCGGCGGAGTGGAATCGCTGCTCTGCTATCCGCCGCGCATGACTCACGCCTCAATCTCCGCGGAGGAGCGTGCGAAACGCGGAATCCATGACAATCTGATCCGCCTTTCAGTCGGGCTTGAAAACGGAGACGATCTGATTGAAGACCTGCGGACAGCGCTTCAGCGGTAAGTTCTTTGTGAAAAATTTGCAAACCTTCATTGAAAGCACTCAGATTCGTGCTACATTAAAGAGATGAAAATTTCACAGCCGGAGGCGAGTTCCCCCGACGAAGCACAGAGATCAAAAAAATGAAGGAAAGTGCCATGGAAAGCGTACTTGACAAAATCCGCGCACAGGCGAAAGCCCTGAACCGCAAAGTCTGTCTGACCGAAAGCGACGACCCCAGAAACCTCAAAGCCGCCGAAAAGCTTGTGAAACTCGGCTATGCCCGCCCCGTACTCGTCGGCTGCGAAGATGAAATCCGCAAACTCGCACAGGAAAACGGCGTCTGCCTCGACGGAGTTGAAATCGTTGACGTTCTGAAGACTCCGGAACTGGACCGCTACATTGCGACGGTTGTCGAAATCCGCAAGAACAAAGGTCTCACTCCGGAACAGGCGCGTGAATGGCTGAAGGACACCTGCGTGTTCTCCGCCGCCATGGTCTGCGCCGGCGATGCTCACGGCTACGCCTCCTGCGGCGGCAACCCGAAGGGCTATGCACACAACACCGCCCAGAAGACGAAACCCGCGCTCCAGCTCTTCAAGGTCGCTCCGGGCAACAAGATCGCCTCCAGCTTCTTCATCATGCAGATGCCCGATCCCAAGTGGGGCTACAACGGCGTTTTCTTCTACGCTGACTGCGGACTCAACATCAATCCGGACGCCGACCAGCTTGCCGAGATTGCGCTCCAGACCGCGAAGCGTTTCAAAATGTACACCGGCGCGGATCCGAAGGTTGCCATGATCTCCTGCTCCACGAACGGTTCCGCACACGACCCGATCATCGAGAAGGTTGTCCAGGCGACTGCGAAAGCGAAAGCGCTTGCTCCGGATCTGCTGATCGACGGCGAAATGCAGTTCGACGCCGCAACGGTTCCCGAAATCGGCGAGAAGAAATTTGCCGGTTCCCCGGTTGCCGGACACGCCAACGTTCTCGTCTTCCCCGACCTGAACTGCGGCAACTCCATCTACAAAGCGACGGAGCGTCTCGGCGGCGCGACCGCGATCGGCCCGATCTGCAATGGCCTCCGCAAACCGTTCGTCGACGGCAGCCGCGGCTGTTCTGTCGATGACATTGTCGACATGGCGGCCGTCTGCGCCGTCACCGAGTGGGCATAAGTTCCCGTTCTCCGGGGGTGCCGTGCGCACCCCCTTTTTTTCGCTTGATTTGCCGGAAAACCGCGTGTATATTACAAGAGGGGATAGAGATTACACGGAGATTTAATGGATCAGGAGGTTGTTTTATGGAGTATATACACCGGAATCTGGAAGATTTTTTCAAAAAAAACGGAGCCTGTTATCCGGCTCTTCTTCTGACCGGACCACGTCAGGTCGGCAAAACGACTTTTCTGAAACATATCAGCGAAGAAAACCGGAACTACGTAACTCTTGACATACCGAGAGAGCGAACCCTTGCCGCGGAAGAACCTGAATTGTTTCTGGAACGCCACAAACCGCCCGTTCTGATTGATGAGATTCAATATGCGCCGGAGCTTCTTCCATACATCAAAGTAATGATCGACCGGGAACAGAAACCCGGCATGTTCTGGCTCACGGGATCCCAGCAATTTCACATGATGGGAAATGTAACCGAATCTCTCGCCGGACGCGTAGGTGTGTTTGAAATGCTTGGCCTTTCCAATCAGGAACTGAACAACCGGAACGAAGGCCCTTTTCTGCCGCAGAAAGAGCGTCAGCCCGCCCCCGATGGTATGGATCTTTCAAAGCTTTACCGCAGAATCTGGGACGGAGGTTTTCCGAGACTTGCAGAAAATCCGGATATGGATCACGATCTGTTTTATGGCTCCTATGTAAACACATATCTCGAACGCGATGTGCGGATTCTCGCTCAGGTTGGAGATCTTCACCGTTTCTTCCGTTTTCTCCGTGCCGCGGCCGCCCGAACCGGACAGCTGCTGAACTATGCCGACCTTGCCCGGGACGCCGATGTTTCTGTAGCCTCGGCAAAAAACTATTTAAGCATTCTGACAGCTTCCGGATTGATTGCTCTTCTGGAACCGTATTTTACGAATCAGACAAAACGGATGACGCAAACACCCAAGCTCTACTTTCTGGACACCGGACTTTGCGCTTACCTGACCGACTGGTCCTCCCCCGAAACACTCGAAGCCGGCGCGATGTCCGGTCATATTTTTGAAACCTGGTGTGTTTCGGAAATTCTGAAAAGCTACCGGAACGCCGGAAAAAGAGCTCCGCTCTACTTCTACCGCGACTTCGACCAGGCGGAAATAGACCTGGTCATTGAACAGGATGGTATTTTATACCCCGTTGAAATCAAAAAAAGCACAAACCCCGGGCGCGACGCCGCAAAGAACTTTGCAAAACTGGAAAAATTCGGAAAACCGGTGGGAAAAGGAGCCGTCATCTGCATGGTCCGCGAACAGGAACCGCTCACATCTGCGTGCAGTCTCATCCCCGCTGCCAGCCTGTAATGCACTTTGATTTTTTTCGAAAGCGAAAAACTTCTCTGATCCTCCGGAACATTCCGCAGGAAAGCAATGTCTCTTAACAACAGCAACTTATACCTGAGGAGGTATTGACATGAAAAAGCTGTTTCTGACACTTCTGCTCTTCTGCGGAGCATTTCTGGCATTCGCGGATGCAAACTGGACCGACAACTTCCGCCTAGCAACCGAACTCGCACAAAAAGAAAACAAACCGATCCTCATGCTCTTCACTGGTTCCGACTGGTGCGGATTCTGCATCAAAATGGAACAGAACGCTTTCGGCATTCCCTCGTTCGGTGACTTCCTCAACAAAAATTTCGTGCTCTTCAAAGCCGATTTCCCAAGCAGAAAACAGATTCCCGAAGACATCAGAAAACAAAACAGCCAGCTCTCAAAAAAATATGCCATTCCCGGATATCCGACCGTCGTCATCATCTCCCCCGACGGCAAAGAACTTACCAGAACCGGATTCATCCGCGGGGACGTCAATGACTATCTCAAGCATTATCAGGACATTTTGAATAAAATCAAGTGACTCGCTTTTCCCGCATTTTTTCTCAGGTTCCGGTGCTTTTTCCGCCTTTCCGCACTCAGGAATTCCCCGGAACATTATTTTTTTGTAAATAATCACAAAAAGCCGGATTTTCTTATTGATTTTTATTTTGCGGCGATGTATATTCCCAAGATATTTTCAAGGAGGACGAATGCAGGAGTTTGCAAAACAGTTTTTAAATATTTACGATTTCATCAGACCTGTTCTCGACTTCGGCATCATTGCGCTTCTCATCTACGGTCTGCTTTACTACCTGCGCGGAACCCGCGGCGCAAACGTGCTGGCCGGATGCGCGCTCGCTCTCGTTTTCCTCTCCGTGCTCGCCGAAGTCCTGAAATTTCAAATGCTCTCCAGTCTGCTCGACAACTTCTGGGGAGTCGGCACAACGGCTCTCGTCATTATCTTCCAGCCCGAACTGCGCCGCGCGCTCGCACAGCTCGGAAGCCGGACCTTTGCACACCGCACACGCGTTCAGAAGGAGACAATTGACGAAACAGTCAACGCAGTCAGAGACCTCTCCCAAAGCAAAACCGGAGCGCTTATTGTGTTTGAACGCCAGATCGGACTCGCAACATTCAAAAACACGGCGGTGCCTCTTGATGCAAAAGTCGCTGCGCCTCTGCTCCGCTCGATCTTCTATCCGAACTCTCCCCTCCATGACGGAGCCGTCATTATCAATGGAGATAAAATTGAGGCGGCTCATGCGATCCTCCCGCTCACCAAACAATACCGTTACTGCTCAGCGCGGAGCTTCGGAACGCGTCACCGCGCCGCAATCGGAATTTCGGAAGAGACCGACGCCATCGCCGTGGTCGTTTCCGAAGAGACCGGAGCCATCAGCATGGCAAAGCGCGGAGAAATCAAACGCTGGCTGAGCTGTGAACAGCTCAACGATCTCCTCACGAAAGCATTGATTGAAAAGCCGTCCATACTCAGAGACGACGAATTCGATTCGGACAAAACGGAGGAATAAAATGGCGGCTGACTGGAAAAAATACTGGCACAAAACGCCGGGAATCATACGCAGGGATTTCACCCGCAAACTCTTCGCGCTTCTGCTCACCGGGATCATCTGCCTGGCATTGCGGGAAAAACGCCTCAAAACAGAGGATTCCCTGACCTTCACTGACATTCCCGTCGAACTTCCGGCATCCATCGCGATTCCGGACGGAACCGGACAGAAGGTTCTGCTGAGAAAAGATCCCAGGCCGATTCTTGTTTCCATCAAAGTCAATGGTCCGCGCTGGCTTCTGCAAAAATATTCCAGTTTGGATTTCTCCATTCAACCGCCGGAGATCGATCCGAAAAAGTTCACCGAAGGAATGCCTTACAGGCTGCACCTCACGCCCGGCAATGTGCAGAAACCGTTCTTCCTGACCGCAAGTGTGGAATCCGTGCACCCGGACAACATCGAAGTCAATTTTGACGTGCAGAAAACAAAAGCGGTCAAAATCGACCCCGTGTTCGATTCCAAAAAACCGCTTCCGGAAGGATACGCCGTTCAGAAAATCACGCTCACGCCTTCCGAAATCCGCGTGACGGGTCCCGCGGCAATTCTTGAAAATCTCGAAACGCTTCAGACCAAGCCGATTCCGCTCGACGGCATCGTGCAGTCCTTCGATTACAACGCCCCGATCACCGTCTCCGCTCCGGGCGTCAAGCTCAGCCAGGATACCGTTTTCGCGCAAATCAGTATCGAACGCAGCATCATTGCGCAGGAATTTTCCCTGCTTCCGCTTCGCGTTCTCGACGACAAAATCCCCAACGGATACGAACTCCTTTCCGGCGACAGAATCAGCGTTACGCTCTCCGGCGAAAAAACGGCGCTGGCCAAACTGAAACCGGAAGACGTCAAGCCGTATATCGACATCTCACACCTCGTCCCCGGAGTCTACACTCAGCCCGTGAACTGCTGGGTCACTCCGCCGGAATTCCATATCGTCAAAATTGAACCGACAACCATTAAAGTGAAGATTTCCAGAAAATGATCCGCATCCTTTCCGCCGTTCTCATTCTCCTTTCCGCCGTTCTCATTCTCCTTTCCGCCGCTCTGTTCTGCGGATGCGGGAAGCGCGCGCCCGAACCGCCGCGCGTGCGCATGACGCTCGTCCTTGACATTCTCGACGACATCGCCGCGGGAAAACACCGCGAAGCGCTCGCGCAGATCCGGCGCTACAAAGAGCTCGACCAGACCAACGTTTTCATTGCGGAACTCGAGAGCATCGAGCGGGCGAACATCCATATCGGCGAAGCGGAGAACGCTCTGCAGCAACAGGATCAGGCGGGAGCGGAACGCGCAATCCGCGAAGCAATCCGCGTCGTCGGTCCCGTCCCCGAACTCACAAAGGCGGCAAACGATCTGCGTCTGCTTGCCGAACTCGAGATGCTCGCATACCGCATTGAACAACCGGAAAATTCGGCGGAACTCGCGGCCAATCTCGAACTTTTCCGGCAGAAAGCCGCGGCATTTCCGGACAACCGGGAGTTCCTCGGCTACACGGGCAAACGTCAGGCGCTTGTCCGGAAGCTGAAGATACGGGAAGATCATCTTGCCGTCTACGATCTGGAATCCGACGGCTTCCTGATCCGCCCGGTCGATCCGGTCCGCGCCGATGTTCTGGAAGCGGAACGCCGGATTGAACAAAAAATGTAAACTCTTTGTCAGAAACAGAGAATCAATCGTTTCAAATAAAAAACTCTCCGGGAAACCGGAAAACAGAAAGGCTCAAAATGAACATTGCCAGAAAACTTATGATTGCTGCGGCAATCCCCGCGCTCGCTTTTGCAGCGTCCGCTCAGACTCCCGCTCAGAAAGCTCCGGCCCAGAAGCCCGCTCCGGCGGCTCTGAAAGCGGCGGCTCCGGCGGCAAAACCCGCTCCGGCGAAAAAGCAGCTCACCAATGCGGAAGCTCTTGCATTTCTCCCTGAAGTCCTCGCGGAAGGAAACGGAATGAAGCTGACAAAAGCGGCATTCCTCAAGGAACTCGCCGGACAGGTTCCGGAAGGCGCCCTTGCCCAGATTCCTGCTCCCCAGCTCAAGCAGATCGTCAAGAACATGGTTCAGTCCATGGTCGATCGCGAAGTGCTTTTCTCCATTGCACAGAAAAACGGTTACAAGCCCTCTCCGGCGCTCGTTGAACAGGAATTTGACAAAATGTTCGCCCAGATCCCGGCAGACAAGCGCAAAGAATTCGAAGCCCAGCTGAAGCTTCAGAACAAGACCATTGCATCCTACAAAAAGGAAGTCGCTTCCGATGCAATGGCACAGAAAGCCGCGGCTTTTGCCAAGTTCCTGAAAGAGAAAATCGAACCGCAGTGCAAAGTCTCCGATGCGGATGTCGAAAAGTTCTACCGCGAACATCAGAAGGAATTCCAGACTCAGGAAACCGTCACCGCTTCCCACATTCTGATCCGTCCAGAAATCCCCGCAGGCAAGGAGAAAGACAACGCCGCCGTCGCGAAAGCGGAAGCCGATGCGCTCGCCAAAGCGAAAGCGATTCTTGCCAAGCTCAAACAGGGCGCCGATTTCGGCGAACTCGCGGAAAAGGAATCCGCCTGTCCCTCCGGCAAATCCGCAAAAGGCTCGCTCGGAAAATTCCAGAAGGGCATGATGGTTCCGGAATTCGAAAAAAACGCGTTCGCTCTCAAAAAGGGTGAAATGTCCGAAATCGTCAAGACCCAGTTCGGTTATCACATCATCAAGGTTACCGACAAGACGGAAAGCAGCTATCGTCCACTTGCAGAAGTCAAAGGCAATATCCACGACTTCCTCATGTCCAAGCAGCTCGAAGAAAAGGTCAAAGCCGCCGTTGATCAGGCGAAGAAAGACATGAAGCTGAAAATCGCGGAATTCTGATCCGCATCAGGCTTTAAAACGAAACAGCCGCCGGAAATCAAAACCGGCGGCTGTTTTTTATTGATCCGATGGAAAACGGAAAGCTTCAGCAGAGACCGAGTCCCTCGTCCATGCCGAAGCGGATGTTCATGCACTGAACCGCCTGACCGGAAGCTCCTTTGGTCAGGTTGTCGATACAGCTGAAAACCAGCAGCTTGTTCGTATGCGCATCGAGAGCAAAACCGATTTCGCAGCGGTTCGTCATGGTGACATGCTTCGTATCGGGCAACTTTCCCGCGGGCAGGACCTTCACAAAACGCTCGTTTCCGTAGGTTTCACGGTAGACCTGTTCGACGGCCTCCTTCGTGCACTTTGCAGTCGGCTGAAGAATGATCGTGGAGTTGATGCCGCGGTTCATCGGGGTCAGATGCGGGATGAAGTTGACGGCAAGTTCCGGAACTCCGGCGGCAACGGCGAGTTCCTGCTCGATCTCGGGAAGATGGCGGTGTCCGACCGGACCGTAGGCGCGGATGCTTTCGTTGCATTCGGGATAGATGTACGGGAGATCGACCTTGCGTCCGGCGCCCGTCACTCCGCTCATCGAGGCGATGATGATGTCCTTCGTCTCGACGAGTCCCGCCTTGAGAAGCGGCGCGGTTGCGAGAATGATGCTTGTCGGGTAGCAGCCCGGACATGCGATGAACGCGGCGTTTTTAATCTGCTCGCGATAGCGTTCGGGGGAGCCGTAGACCGCCTGTTTCAGGAGCTCCGGCGCGGGATGCTCCTTGCCGTAATACTCTTTGTACTTGGCGGTGGAACGGAGACGGAAGTCCGCGCTGATGTCGAACACGCGCACGCCGGATTTCATCAGCGGAATGGCGTATTCGGAGGCGAGTCCGTGCGGAAGCGCGAGGAACGCGGCGTCGCATTCGGCGGCAATCTGCGCAACGTCCGGCGCGGTGAATTTCAGATTGAGTCCGTAGAAACGCGGAAAGATCTCGGAGATGTCCTTCCCCGCATTCTGACGGGAGGTGATGATGCGGAGCTCCACATTGGGATGTCCGGTGAGAAGACGGATCAGCTCCTCGCCCGCATAACCGGACGCGCCGACAATTGCAACACGCACTTTCGCCATGTTCTGTTCTCCAGTATTTGAGTTGGTTGTTTTAATATAAAGCTTATTTCCGAAAATGAAAGCGGAATTTGAAAAATTACTTCACGCTTTCGCGCACATTCAGAATATAGGGCAGGACGGTGCGCCGCGCGAATTTCCGGTTTTCGATGCGCGCCTCTATGAGGTCGGCGGCCGCGGCGGCAAGCGCCTTGTAGTCCGGCGAAATCGTCGTCTGCGGCGGAATGCCGTACCGCGAAAAAAAAGTCTGCTCCGAGGCGATCAGCGAAACCTCGTCCGGGACATGGCGGCCGAACAGTGAAAGCGCATACGCCGCAATGATCCCGCCGCTTCCGCCCGGACAGAACAGCGCGTCGACGCCGCGCCGCAGCAGCTTGCCGATGAGCTCCACGTAATGATCGTCGGAAGAGTAATGAATCAGCGCGTCGTCCGCCGGATACCCGTGCGCCGTGAGCGACTTCCGGATCGCCTGATGGCGGATGTCCGCGTTTCCGGTCCCCGGCGCGCCGTGAACAATGCAGCCGATTTTTTTGCAGCCGCGTTCGTGCAGATGCGCCACGGCAAGTTCCATCGCCTGCTCCTCATCGGAGCGGACGAGCCAGACTCCGGGGTAGTCCTTTTCGGCGTTGCGGTCGACGATGACGAGGGGGACGGAAAAACGTTTTTCCCAGTTTTTGAACTCGCGCGGCTCCGCGCCGATCGCAACCGCCGCGCAGAACTGAATGCGGTCGAGCCGCTCGAGGTTGTCCTGCGGGAGAATTTCCAGACGGAACCCGTGTCCGGGCAGCTCGTGCGTGAGCGCCATCAGAAGCATTTCCACGCAGCACTGCACCGGATAGACCGATTCGTACGGAGTGATGATCACCACGTTCCGCTGTTTTGTGGAAAGACGCGGATGATACGAATACTGTTTTGCGACGGCGAAGACGCGTTCCCGCACATCCTCGCGGATATTCGGATGATGACTGAACACGCGGGACACGGTCGATGGTGACACGCCGGTCAACTTTGCGATTTCCTGAATCTTCATGGGGCAGCTCCCTGAATATTTTCGTTTTTATTGCTTCATTTGCACTATACCCTTTTTCTCCGGAAAAGCAACCCCCGGAACGCAAGATTCCGGAAAGAAAACGGAGAAAGCGGCTGTTCAGAACTGCCCGGAGCCGAAGAATCTCTGTCTCAGGATAACCGTTACGCAAGGTAATCCCGGAGACTGACGACTCGGAAATCATTCTCCTTCAGATAGTTCATATACTCCTCGAAGAGAGCAAACTCCGTGTTGACCCACGGATGAACACGGTCGGGAACTCCATGGAAAAGAATGCAGACCGCCTCGTCGCCATCCGCTTTTGCCACAGCGTCCAGGAAAAGCCGGCGGTCGTCGCCCTGAATCGGGAATGAGGGAAGATTCATCCAGTCGTCGCACTTTTTGTTGAACGTGCGCTGTTCCGTCGAGCGCGCGCAGAGGAAACCGCGTTCGCGAATCTGCGGGACCGCGTTCGCGGCGAACGGTCCGCCCGGATACGCAAAGCTGACCGGTTTCGCAACGCCGGCTTCCGCAAGAAATGCATTCAGATCATCCAGCTCCCTCGCAATCGTCGCGGCGTCGCACGTGCGCAGATCGGGATGATTCCACGTGTGATTGCCGATCTCGAATCCCATTTGATCCAGCGCGCGGATCTGCTCCGCGGCGAGCAGATGGTCCGAATGCTGTTTGCGCCACTCGTCGTTGAAACGGCAGATGAAAAAGGTCGCTCCGAAACCAAGACGCTTCAGCAGGGGCGCAACGGAGGTGTACTGACTCGTTACGGCGTCGTCGAAAGTGAGAATGACTGTTTTCCGCATAAAAACTCCTTTTTGCAGATTTAATATACACTTTAATATACACGGGAAGTTGATTTTTTCAATAAACGAAGTACGTTATCCGGAAAACGGGGGAGGTTTTTATGGAAAAACATCTTTTTGAATCTACATTTCTCGGCGGACTTCTGCTCCGCAACCGCTTTGTCCGTTCGGCGACTCACGAGGGGCTCGCCGATGCCGAAGGGCTTTACACGCCCGCACTCGCGGATCTCTACGGCAGGCTCGCGAAGGACGGAGTCGGGCTCATCATCTCCGGGCATACCTATGTTTCGCCCGAAGGCAAAGCATCGGTAAAACAGGCGGCGGCAAAACCGGAAGCGGTCGATCTCTGGCGCGTCGCAACGGACGTCGTCCACGAAAACGGCGGAAAGATCGCACTCCAGCTTGCGCACGGCGGCTGCAACGCCTCCAATCCGGCGACGGCGATCGGCCCTTCCGCGTTCACGATCCCCAAAAAAGGCGATACCCGCGAAGCGACTCCTGCGGAGATCGACGGCCTCGTCGATGCGTTCGCCCGCGCCGCAGAACTTGCGCGGAAGGGCGGATTCGACGCGGTCCAGATTCATGCGGCGCACGGATACCTCATCAGCCAGTTTCTCTCGCCGTTCTACAACAAGCGCGCCGATGAATACGGCGGCCCGCTTGAAAACCGGATGCGGCTTCTGCTGCGCGTCTATGACGCCGTGCGCAAAGCCGTCGGCGACGCCTTCCCCGTGCTGATCAAAATCAATTCGGAAGACTTTGTCGCGGGCGGGTTCTCCGCCGATGAATGCGCACTGGTCTGCCGCGAACTCGAAAAACGCGGACTGAACGGAGTGGAACTCTCCGGCGGACTCCCCGCGTCTGGCCCGAAACTCTCGCCCGTCCGCACGGTGAATCCGGCCTCTGCGGAAGAAAAAAGTTATTACGAGGAGGCGGCGAAGCGCATCAAGGCGCAGCTCTCAATTCCGGTAATTCTCGTGGGCGGAATCCGCTACCCCGAAACCGCGGAACGGCTGCTCCGCGAAGACGCATGCGATTTTGTCTCGCTGAGCCGCCCGCTGATTTCCGAACCCGACCTCATCCGCCGCTGGGAGCTTGAAGACGCCTTCCGCGCCCGCTGCATCACCTGCAACGCCTGCTTCCGTCCGATCGTCACCGGACTCGGCTTCGGCTGTCCGAAATTCAACAGAAAAGGCCTGCTTCATGCTTGACGAATCCGCAAAAGGACTGCTCCTGAATGTCACGGGCAACGGCAAGGGAAAGTCGACCAGCGCATTCGGAACCGCGATCCGCGCGCTCGGCTGGGGCTGGAACGTGCTCCTCCTCCAGTTCGTCAAGGGAACGATGGAGACGGGAGAAAAGCGTTTTTTCGATTCGCTCCATGCGCCGAATCTCGAATTCGCCCAGCTCGGCGCGGGAGCGTCATGGGAACCGGGAGACCACGCCGCGCTCGCGCGTCAGGGCTGGACCCGCGCGGAAAAGGAGCTCCTCTCGCCGCGCTGGCAGCTCGTGGTTTTCGATGAACTCAACATCGCGCTTCACTACAAATGGCTTCCCCTTGATGAAGTGCTGAATGCGCTCCGCTCGCGGCGTCCCGATCTGAATGTCATGATCACCGGACGCCATGCGCCGCGGGAACTTCTGGAGATGAGTGATCTCGTTTCCGAAATCAAAGCCGTTCGCCATCCCTACGAGCGCGGAATTCCCGCGCGGAAAGGGATTGATTTTTAAAATTCCGGCAGTATATTACCGGGAAATGAGGTTCCTCCATGAATACTGATATACCGCTGACAAATCTTCACACGCACACGTTCCGCTGCAAACACGCATCGGGCACGGTGGACGAATACTGCGCCGAAGCGGTGAAGCAGGGAATCCGGATTCTCGGTTTTTCCGACCACTCCCCCTTCCCCGACGGACGCAACGGCTCCAGCCGCATGGAATTCAGCGAACTTCCCGATTATGTCCGCGACGTCCGCGAAGCAAAACGGAAATTCCCGCAGCTGACCATTCTCCTCGGTTCCGAAATCGACTTTTTCGAGGATCTCGGCGTGGCATATTACGAAGACCTTTTCTTCGGGGAGTACCGGTTCGACTACCTCATCGGCGGAGTCCACTGGATCAGCAATGAACAGGATTACCGCAACGCGGACGGCACGCTCACGCTTGAGGGTGTCCGCCGCTACATGAAATGCGCGATCCGTCTCATGGAAACGGGACTGATCCGCTACCTCGCACATCCCGATCTGACCGCATTCCGCACGCCGTTCTGGACGCCGGAAATCGCCGCGCTCTACCGCGAAGTCATGGAGGCGTCGGCGTCGCTCGGAGTCCCGGTTGAAATCAACGCCTACGGCATGCGCAAACCGCGCACCCTTCTTCCGGACGGCTCGACGCGCATGATGTACCCGTGGGATCCGGTCTGGAAACTCGCCGCGGAATGCGGCGTGAAAGCCGTCGCCGGTTCCGACGCGCACCGCCCGCAGGACGTCCGGGGGAATATCGGCGACTGCTTCCGGTTCGCGGAAAAGCACGGACTTGCGATTCACAATTACGACGTCGCGCGGGAAATTCTCGCCTCGCCGGGCATGCTGAAAAAAAATTGACTTTTTGAAAAACGGCGCTACATTATCAGAAAGACAGGTAAAATATCCGGAGTTGACAGTTTATGAAACTCAAAATCATCAACAATGACGAACACAGCACCCACGTCGCGCTTTCAGGCCGTTTTGACTGCGAAGGCGTAGCGGAGGTGTTTGAAGATTTCAAACGGAACGTCACGGACCGTAAACTTCCGGCGATTCTGGATATGACCGAGATGGATTTCATCTCCTCGCTTGGTCTCCGCACCTTGCAGGTCGCGGCGCAGGAACTCAAAACGCACGGAGCGAAGCTTGTGCTGTACAATCCGCAGCCGTTTGTGGCGGGCGAACTCGCCGCCGCGGGCTTCGCGCAAAGCTGTCCGATCACCAACGACCTCGGCGAAGCGATGCGCCTGGTCGCCCCGCAATCCTGACCCGGAGGAGAAACTTTATGGAATTCAGCGCACTGATGAAAAACAACCGGGTTTCATTCCATAAAGTATCCCGCGATGTGGAAAGGTTTCTGATAGCGGCGCATCTGGACAGCCGGACGTCGTGCAGCGTTTCTCTGGCGTTCGAGGAAATGGCAACCAACGTCATCAAATACTCCTACGACGATTCTTTGGAACATTTTCTTGAAATCCGGATTGAAATCCTGGAAAACTGTGTTATAATGACATTGGCAGACGACGGGCATGAATTCGACCCGACGGCGTGTCCCGCCCCGGACATCAGTCAGAATCTGATGAACCGTCCGGTAGGCGGACTCGGGATTTACCTGACGGCGCGGCTTTCGGATTCGATGAATTACCGCCGGGAAAACGGAAAGAACATCCTGGTCATAACGATCGGGCGCTAAGAGAAAGGAGCAGACATGCAGACAAATATCGTTGCCGGGGAAGGTTACAGCATCATTCAGCTGATCGGCAAACTGGATTCGGATACGGCGGCGAAAGTGGATGCCGTGTTCACGGAAACGATGGCGTCGGAGCATGTGCTTCTGGATTTTTCGAAGCTGAAATACATCAGCAGTGCGGGTTTGCGGATTCTCCTTTTGGCCGCGAAGAAAGTGCAGCAGGCGCAGGGGAAACTGATTTTGTATTCGCTCCAGCCGAACGTCCGTGAGATTTTTGACTTAAGCGGTTTCACGTCGATGTTCACAATCTGTGCGGACAAAGCTTCGGCTTTGCTTCAGATCTCGTCATAAGATTTTTTGCGCGGGTGGCGAAACGGCAGACGCGCCGGATTTAGGTTCCGGTGGAGCAATCCGTAGGGGTTCAAGTCCCCTCCCGCGCACCACACTCATTTAGCCTCATTTTTTACGTTTTACACCGATTTCTTTAAAATAAGAAAGATTCCTATTGATAAGCCTTTTTACCCCCTGAAACCCCGAATAAGTGGCATATAAGGGGAAAATTTTATTTGAGTGTAAACGCATTCCAGCACGTATTCAACGATTTTACGCCATTTCCATGGATAAGGGGAAAATTTATAGCATTATCAGCTCAATAAATAACCACGCCCAGAGGACGTGGCTTTGAAGAAGCACCCTAAAAGGCAAAAAGGCGGCACCCAAAGAATGCCGCCTAACCATCCCTGTAATTTCAATCAGTCGAACTTAAAACGCTGTTGTTCAAACCGGCGTTCTTGTTT